>ERZ1740058.594-NODE-594-length-25696-cov-7.048477_pt1 | contig 25696 bp, 22 predicted proteins | sample MGYA00581745_ERZ1740058 | MGnify/ENA primary metagenome ERZ1740058 (study PRJEB43018, sample SAMN04849742) | marine metagenome | isolation source: floating plastic debris | place: Pacific Ocean | collected 2008-08-30 | study: EMG produced TPA metagenomics assembly... | reverse complement strand
GATCTGCCGATGGTCTGGGTTTTTAACCAGGCGGTACCCTGGCAAGATGTGGGCTAGCCCACCAGCCTCTCGGCCGCCCATCGCGTTGGGCTGCCCGGTGAGTGAGAAAGGCCCAGCGCCAGCGCGCCCAATATTGCCGGTCATCAAATGCAAATTGATAATCGTGCCAACTTTGGCAGTGCCTTCTGTCGATTGGTTTACGCCCATTGACCACAGCGACAGTACGTTTTTGGAGTTCGCCCACAGGGTCGCTGCTAGCCGCAGATCGTCTACTGATATACCGCAGATGTCTGCAACGGTTTCGGGTGGGTAATCGCTTACGACCTGCGCATAGTCAGTAAAGCCATCTGTGCAGTAGTCAATAAATACAGGGTCGTGCTTACCCCAGCGAATTAGCAAGTAGGCAATCCCATTGAGCAGAGCGATGTCAGTTCCAGGCTTAATGGCTAAATGCAGATCCGCGTCTTTAGCAGTTGCCGTTCGACGTGGATCGACGCCAATCATTTTGACTTTCTTATTTTTTTTCTGGTGCTTTCTGAGCCGGTTAAAAATAATTGGATGGCAGTCGGCGGTGTTGGTTCCAATCAAAAAGGCGCAGTCGGTTTTTTCTAAGTCGTCATAGCAGCAGGGCGGTCCATCTGAACCGAAGCTTTGAATGTAGCCTGCAACTGCTGAAGACATGCATAGGCGTGAATTTGCATCGAAGTTGTTAGTACCAATGCAGCCTTTGATGAGTTTTTGTGCCAAGTAGTAGTCTTCAGTTTGAAACTGCCCAGAGCCGTACATGCAGATAGAATGGGGCCCGCGCTGAACAATCGACTTTTGAATTTCTGAGATGATTCGGTTAAAAGCTGCTTCCCAGCTGACGGGTTGAAAGGGCTCGCTCAGGGTATGGCGCATCATGGGCACGCTGAGCCGGTCTTTATTGAGCGACTCGCCAACAGAAGCCCCCTTGATACAGACTTGGCCTTTGCTAGAGGGATGAGCTTTGTGGCCGACGGCTTGCCAAATGGGGCGGCCCTGACTATCGCGGGTAATTTTGCGCCCTGGCCGTGCAGGTGGAAAAACTTCTAGACCACAGCCCACACCGCAGTACGGGCACAGTGTCTTGGTTGACAATGCTTCGGGTGTAAGGGGCATAGAAACCTCCAAAAATTGGTGCATATTGGATAAGAAGCAAAGCGTAAATGAGAATAATAGAATAAAAAGATAGGAAGCAAATGAATGCCTCCTATCTTTTTAGAGTAAGCACTCACCAGTCGCAGTCAGATCTGTCACAGTTACCATTAAGAACAGACTCAGTCGGTGTGAGTAAAATCAGCATTAGCGCACTGTTCACTAGCGCACTGTTCACTAGCGCACTGTTCACTAGCGCATTGTTCATTAGTGCGCCGTTCGTTAGCGCACCGTTCATTAGCACGCCGTTCACTAGCGGACCGTTCACTAGCGGACCGTTCACTAGCGGACTACTGGCTGACCCATCGGTATAGAAGCTGAGGGGATTTCCTCTCCTTCATGTGCTTCAGCAAAGGAGTCTTTGGGTTCGTCTAAGAAGAAGGCGCAGAGGAAGGCTACGATTAGACCACCAATACCCAACACCTGGAAGAAGGCGGCATTGGCGGCGGCGGTACCAGCCGCAACAGCCGCGGGGTCAACGCCGTCACCCGCAGGGATCAGTGCTTGCTTGAGTAAGAGCAGCGTTGTGAGGTAAGCTACCGCACCCACGTTACCGTATGCGCCCACATTACCGGCAACTTGGCCTGTAATCCTTCTTTTTACTAGGGGGACCATTGCAAACGTGGCACCTTCTGCTGCCTGCACAAAGAAGGAACAGAGCATAACCAAGATAACCGCGCCCGCCAGCGGCCAGCCACTGCCAACCTGGCTAAAGAGCAAGTAGCCAAGACCCATACCGCCGAGTAGAACGGTCATCGTCCACTTACGGCTACCGACCGAGTCGGAGATAATGCCGCCACCAGGACGAGAAACTAGGTTCATGAACGCGTAGCTAGACGCGATAATACCGGCGACTGCTTTATCGAGAGAGAATGTGCCCTCAAAGAAAGCGGGCAACATGGTTACAACGGCTAGCTCGGAGCCGAAGTTAACAATGTAAGTTAGCTCTAGCAGAGCAACCTGCTTAAACCGGTAGCGATCTTCAGCGGGGTATTGCTTACGACCGGCTAGTAGCTCTTTGTTGACAGCCCAGCAGTTGTAAGACTGGAAGGCATAGAGGCCAATTAAAACAATCCAAGCAATCACCATTGTGGTGTTGTTGAGGAATTCAACCTTCTGCAAGCGCCATGCCAATACCATCATGATGATAGTCAAAGGTGCATTCATCAGGAGCAAGAACCAGAAGTCACGCTTAGTCGTAACTTCCATGCCACGGGCACTCTCAGGACGGCGATATACTTTGCCAGGAGGCGTATCTGTAACGTTGAAGTAGTAGAAGCAACCATATAGCGCAGCCACGATACCGGAGCCTGCGATCGCAGCTCGCCAGTTCAGAACCTCAGTGCTAAAACTAAAACCTAAGACGACGAATGGCTTAGCCTCAGCAAACGCAAACGAACCTGGTAAGAAGCTTAGCGCCATCGCAAACAGCACCATGGTGAAAGCAGAGAAAGCAGAGCCGAAGTTGCCCCAGCCACCGTAAATACCTTCAGCTGTCCCGACTTCTTTCGGTGGGAACCACTCAGCCGTCATTCGAATGCCAATTACAAAACCAGCACCGACGATACCCATCAGCAAACGCCCCACTACCAGCTGGTTAAAGCTGGTTGCCGTAGCAAAAATCAAGCAGGGAATGGCTGCGTAAATCAGTAAACAAGAGTAGGTCACACGAGGACCATATCTGTCTAACAACATACCAATGATGACCCGTGCAGGTACCGTTAAAGCTACGTTACAAAGGCCAATAGTACCGGCTTGAGCAGGCGTTAATCCAAATTCTTGAACAATTGTTGTGGCAAACGGTGGAAAGTTAAACCAAACAACAAACGATAAAAAGAAAGCAAACCAAGTCAGGTGAAGTATTTTATACCTGCCCTGAGTTGCTTTTGTAAACAACTCTCCGATCATATTGCGCTATGCTCCTATATATAGAGATGTTTTGATACCAGTAGACGAGTCATGTGAGTGAGCTATCTACTGCGCTCAAAACTAATTACACCGAAGCCTATGGGTTGCCCCCCGTAGGTTTCTTTCTGGGTGGCCCAACACGCTGATGACAGATGTCGGGCCGGGTTACACCGTATGCTGGCTGAAAACTTGCTAGAAACAAGCAGACGGCTGCAAACAATTTCCGGGCGTTTATTTGGCGGTTGCGCCAAACTTTTCTTTAAGCAGGCCAGCAACGACCTCCTCCAAGTCTTCGCAGGGCACGCCTTTCATGACCCGCTCACCGAGCTGGGCATGTTTGCCCACCTTGCCGCCCATGTAGATATCGACCGCCTCGACAGACTTGCCGTCTTTTCGGGCTTTGGTCCCTAGAAAGCCGATGTCGGCTACCTGAGGCTGGCCGCAAGAGTTGGGACAGCCGGTCCAGTGCATTCTGACCGGTTGATCAACGCTAAAGAGCGAATCGAGCTTTTGACCCAACGCATCTGCCCGCTGCTTGGTTTCAATCAGGGCAAAGTTGCAGAACCGCGAGCCTGTACAAGACACCACCGCTCTAGAAAGCGGTGCGGGTTCGATGGAAAACTTCTTCACGGGCTCCTCTTGTAAAAAGGCGTCCAAGCGAGAGTCTGGCACGTTGGGAATCAGCACATTTTGCTCAACGGTCAGGCGGATTTCGCCGTTGCCGTATACCTCAGCGAGTCGGGCAAATTCAAACATATCCTCGGCATAGAAATGACCGACCGGTACATGCAGGCCGATGTAGTTCATTCCGGGTTGCTTTTGCTTGTGAACCCCAAGGTGATCGCTTTTGCCCTCTTCTGTAATTGCGTCTTCTGGAGCGGCAGGCGATAGCTTTTGTCCCAGCTGCGCTTCTACTGCGGCGCGAAACTGGTCTAGCCCCATGGATTCGATCAGCCACATCAGACGGGTTTGCTGACGATTGCCCCGAGAGCCGTTATCGCGAAATACCGTCAAAATGGCTCGGCACAGCTCTACAACTGTGTCGTCGGCAGGGACCCAGGCATTGAGAGGGATAGCTGCTTCACAGCGCCTGGCGGAAAAGAACCCGCCGACTAGGACGTTAAAGCCTAGCTCGCTGCTTTCGATCCCGTCTTTGAAGGCGGGAATAAAGGCAATGTCGTTAATTTCAGAATGGATGGAATCTTCGCGGCTGCCTTCAATCGCAATGTTGAACTTACGCGGCAGGTTCGTGAAGTCGTAGTTGCCTTCGCCGTTGTTAGTAATCATGTCTTGAACTTTGCCGGCAAGACCCTGGATGTCAATCAGTTCGCTTGCTGAGATACCAGCAACCGGTGAGCCAGTGATGTTGCGCACGTTGTCCATGCCGGATTGCATGGACGTAATGCCCGCCTGCTCGAAACGGCTAAAGATATCAGGGATGTCTTCGAGACGAATCCCGCGCAGCTGCAAATTTTGACGAGTGGTGATATCGGCGCAGCCGTCGTCTCCGTAGCGCTGTACGATTTCGGCTAGAACACGCATTTTGTGGCTAGAGAGTACACCGTGAGGAAGCCGCAGCCGCAGCATAAATTTGCCAGGAGTGACCTCCCGATAAAAAATTCCTAGCCATTTTAGTCTGCCAGTGAGATCCGTTTTATCGATGGCTTCCCATCCCATTTCAGCAAACTTATCTAGCTCATCTTTGACGGCTAGACCATCTTTTTCGGCTTTGTACTTTTCAAACTTATTCTTTTTTGCTTCCTTTTTTACGGTGCTTGGTGACGTAACCATGCTCTACCTAAAGTGTCAACGGTTTATTCAAAAATGGACTGATTTAAACTAGTTACCAGTCCTCTATATATCTAAAAAAAGAGTCTGTAACTTCTGTATATATAGATTCAATAACAATAACCTTCAATCGAACTTAGGCTTATTTTTTCGACGGCTTAAGAAAAGTGGTAGACGCCTTCTGCTAACAGCTGAGGTCAGCGAAGATGCCTACCCACCACGCTTATAAGGAACCGTTTTAGGGTTTTGTTCAACTCATTTGCTGTTGAGTTGACACCAACATATGGAAAACCCAGAGGTGTTTTTGTATTGATCGATACTGTTTCCTAGCTTGCTTGCTAAAATTTGCATATGTTAAATGCAACTTTTGCAACTGCCTGTAGTGGCTGTTCACACAGGGTTTTAGAATGATAAAAGGAGAAGATCTGTCCGTTTGGATGGGCTTATGCTGATATTGCTAAGTGTTTTTGACCAGCTCGCCTTCAGTCAACTGCGCTTATGGAAGCCACTTATGCAAGCCTTGTTAGGTCTGAGAAAATCTGGCTTGTCTGCTGATTTGCTAGTAGGTGAGCGCTATATGCGCCCACATGTGCAAATGACATGTATGCAAGTGACATGCGTGCAAATGATATGCATAGGTGTTGAAGCGAAGTGAAGGCTCAAATCACTTTGGCGATTTTTTGTCGGTATATTAGTGGTTTGTTATAAGCCTGCTTCTATATTCAAGTAGCTCAAGGATAAATCTGTAATGGGTTTCTCAAGTTTGGCTTAAACTTAGCTGAATATATTTGTTTGGCGATTATATTTTTTGAAAATAGAAAACATGACAATGCAGTCGTCTATTTAGTACAAGAATGAAGTCTCACTAAGGCTTTAAGAGGAGTAGGAAACATACCGTTTTTTGCTCTCCTCAGAGCTCTCTGTCGACGTTTTACTGCCATAACGTTTTACTACCAAAGGAGTTTCACAACATTATGTCGTTGTCCCCGATGCGCGCCGTGAATGTAGATGCCGTTAGAGAGCTTGTTAAAAAACCTTTTGATGGCGATACCGATACAGCAACGGCGGATTCTGACGACGCGGAAGAGCAGGACACAGAGGCGCATGATACAGAGGAACAGGGCACAGAAAATCAGGCTATAGAAAGCCAGATTGAACAGGCGATCGCACAGCTTTCTGTCGGCGATTTTCACAGTCGATGGAGTCAGTCCAAGCGCTATGCTCGGCAGTTTGCTCTTTGGGGCGATCGCAGTATTCCAGCTTTACTAAAGCACCTTGCTTTGGAGCAAGACCCCGACACTCAGTGGTTTTTGGTCCGCCTGCTCGCCCAGTTTGACCATCCGAGCGTTGTAGAATCGCTCGCACAGCTGCTAGTAACCACCGATAGCGAGACGCTTCAAAGTGCAATTAGCAAGGCGCTAGCTGGCTTTGGCGAAACAGCAGTCGCGACCCTTTCTAACCTGTTGGCCAGCTCAACCGATGGCCTGGTTGAGAGTGCGGTTACAAACAATGCGGCTACAAACAATGCGGTTACAAACAATGCGGTTACGGCGCGGCGCCTGCTCGCGGTCCGTACGCTCGCTCACATTCGGCGCAGCAACACCATTGAACCGTTAATCAGCGTTGCTGCTGATCGTGACCCAACGATTAGAGAAATTGCGATAGAAGCGTTGGGTAGCTTTCACGATCCTCGTATTACGCCGTTGCTATTGAACGCCCTGCAAGACGAACCGGCCATTTGTATAGAAGCGATTCGGACGCTGGGCCGACGCAGCGATCTGTTAAATGCGGTTGATTTAGCGACGCCTTTACAGGTTTGCCTGCGATCGCCTCACGAATCAGTTGCCTGTGAAAGTGCGATCGCCCTTGGCCGACTGGGCCACGAGGCAGCCGTCGATGCCTTGGGAACTCAGCTGCCTCAACCGCTGGCTACTTCTGTTAAAATCTCCGTTGTCCAATCGCTCGGATGGCTCAATTTGCCCGCATCAGTTGCCTACCTGGTCAAGGCCTTTGACTATCCTGTGCCTGTGATCATGCCGACGGTGAAGACTGCGATCGCTAAGGCCCTTGGCCAAACCCGAGAGCCGGCTCTAAAACATATTGCGGCGCAGCCGCTAATTGCCTGGCTGAAAGATCATTCTGGTAACCACTCTAATGCTGCTACCAGTGCTAGTAGTGATGTGGCTGATAGCTTTATAGCTGCTGATAGCCTTGCGCTGACGCAGATCGTTCTAACGGCTCTGGCGCGTCTTGGGGATTCTAGTGCGATCGCGCCTTTAATTCCACTCTTAACCCACCCTGACCCACGGATCCGGCTACATGTTCTCAGTGCGCTTAAGCAGATTGATTCAGGCGTAGCCCGGCACGAAATTCAACGCTACTTACACAGTGAGACCCTATCGTCGATTAGCCAGCAGCATGTTGCCGAAACGTTAGCGGCCTGGTGACCTTTTAGTTCAAGTGATTTGTCTGATTTATCCGAATCAGCGATAGCCTAAAGTGAATCTACCCTCTGGCTTGGCCTCATTCATCTTGGCCTCATTCATCCTGGCGTAATCTATTCACACTAATCGGTATGACTCCACTTTCAGGCACAGCTAACAACGACTCACTGTCCGCTTCATCCTCAGAAGAGAGTAGTGTGCTCAGCGGTTGGGAGCAGTTTTCAGCGAAGCGTACAGGCGTTGCCGCAGCGCTGCGAGACATGAGCGCTCTGCTGAGTACGGCGGAAGCAACGGGGGCAGAAGAATCTGGACAGCTGAGTCTGTCTAACTCGATTCACGAAATTCAGCAGGCTGCTGATAGCTTAACTGAAGGGACCTACCGCCTGATGGTGATGGGTGATATGAAGCGAGGTAAAAGCACGTTGCTCAATGCGCTGATTGGTGAAAACCTGCTGCCGAGCGATGTTAACCCCTGTACCGCGCTGCTGACGACCCTGCGCTACGGCCCTGAAAAGCGAATTTGGCTGCACTTTAAAGATGTAAATAAAACGCCAGAAGCGATTAGCCTGGAAACGTTTAAATCGGACTATACGATTGACCCGGCTGAATCAAAGCGGCTAGAAGCTCAAGGGCAAGCGGCATTCCCCGATATCAGTCGGGTGGTGGTGGAGTATCCGCTGGCCCTGCTTCAGCAGGGGATTGAACTGGTTGATACGCCAGGACTCAACGATACAGAAGCTCGCAACGACCAGGTCCTCAGCTATCTGAGCGATGCGCAGGCGGTGCTGTTTGTTCTTAATGCGACCCAGCCTCTAACGCTAGATGAGCAGCGATATCTCAACAACTATCTGAAAGATTCTGGTTTGGCGTTGTTCTTTATTGTGAATGGCTGGGATAGGATTTCTTCTAGTTTGATTGACCCGAACGATAGTGATGCGATCGCCCAAGCTGAAGAAAACGTTCGAAAAGTCTTTCGCACTAATTTGAAAGACTACGCAGGTTTGAAAGGCTACGCAGGTTTGAAAGACTACGCAGGCGAAGGAACGACGGATCTATGCCTGTTTGAAATTTCTGCTTTGCAGGCCCTGCGTCAGCGGCTAAGAGGCCAGCCGCTAGCTGGGTCTGGTTTAGCCGCCTTGCTAGAAGGCTTAGATCATTTCTTGACCTATGAGCGAGGCCCGGCTGAGTTGCAAAGAGCGTTGAGCGTTGCAAACCGTGCCTATCGCAGTGTGAGTACGTCTGTGGCTCGGCGCATTCCTCTATTGAGCGAAACGTTAGAGACTTTACAAGAGAAAGTGGTTTCGGTTGAGAGTGATTTTACCAAACTAGAGGAAATTCGCGATCGCTACCGTCAGGTGATTCATACCAGTCGTGATATTAATGCCAAAACGGTCAGCATGTCCTTTAGAGACTACATATTAGCGCTAGAGAGTTCGTTTGAAGATGACTTTGCCGACTCTCAACCCGACTTAGAATTCTTAGACTTTTTAGAAGCTGACAAGCGGCAGGAATTCTATGCGGCGTTCAAACGTGCCTTTGAACGCTATATCAACGATCGGCTAGCCGCCTGGGAATTTACTGCCAAGCAGACCATTGGTACGGCCTTCGACGAGCTCAATGCCAACGCTGTAGAATATCAGGTCGCCTACGCGGAGGTGGTCGAGGTGATTCACGAAAAGCTGATGGGCCGCCGGTTCCATGCAGTAGGTCATGACTTTGATCCAAATAAAGCGAAAGTTTGGGTCGACAGCGTTAAAGACGTGTTTGAAGATATTCCTGATAACCTCAATAACGCGGTACGACCTTTTAACGGTTTCTGGCAGGCGGTGATGCAATCTGCTTTGGCCTACATCTGTATTGTGCTTGCTCTACAGCTGATTGGCGTGATTTTTAGCAGCTTGTTCCTCAATGTGATTGGAATCATTATGGCGGCAGGTGGTATTTTCGCCGTGCAGGCAGAATTTGTTCGGCAAGAGTTTCTAAAAGCAACAAAAAAGGAATTTGCAAAACAGCTGCCTCGCATTGCTGATGAACAAACGCCCAATATTCGCAAAGCGGTGAAAGATTGTTTCACCGCCTACGAGGCGCGAGCTATCGATCGAATTACCAATGACATTGCTTCTCGCAAAGGTGAGCTATCGAATCTAGTGGCGCAAAAGCAGCAGCATGAGATCAATCGTGAGCGAGAAGTAAACAGGTTGCAACAGTTAGAGACGCAGGTGCAAGAACAAGTCTCTGCGATTGAATCGATGGTGAACATTAATTGAGGCTTTTGGCTGTAGCGTTTGTTGAGCCGCTTGGGACACTTTCGGGTTGCCCCTGCTATGAATACGAACATTTGCATATTCTTCTTAGCAAACCTCAATGTATTGTTACTACAATCTTTTGCCGTTGCTTTTTCTTCTGATTTCGCTCTGCTTTCGACTTATTCTACTGCGGGTTTTCTCTATTTCTCTTCTCAGGCCGTAACAACCCTTACAAAATGACGTGCTACAACGCTTTACAGTGGATATGCGGTTTAGGACCAATCTGTAGAAAGTTTTGTAGACGTTTTCTTGAAATTTTCTCTGGCGGATTGTTTGTTGTAGCTGCGTTTTTACTTTCTTAAGTGCCGCCATGCGTTTAGAGCAGCTTCAGGCTTTTTTAGCCGTCGCCGAAACGGGTAGTTTTCAGTCTGCTGCCCGCCAGTGCGGCGTGACGCAGTCAACGATCAGTCGCCAGGTGCGCTCGGTAGAGGAGGATTTGGGGGTGCCGTTGTTTCACCGGACAGGGCAAGCCAAGCTGACGCTCGCTGGCAACAGCCTGTTGCCTAGAGCAACGCGCATCTGTAAGGAGTGGTTACAGGCGCAGCAAGATATTGACGATTTGGTGAATGGCAAACAGACAGAGCTGTGCGTATCGGGGATTCATTCGGTTTGCGCTTATTTGCTGCCGCCGATTGTGACTGATTTTTGTGAGGGGCATCCGGATGTGCAGCTGCGGGTGACGGCTTTAGGAAGCGATCGCGCTCTAAAGGTCCTCCGTGATGGTCTGGTTGATATCTCTATTGTGATGCACAACCCGCTGCTGACCAGCAATCAGGAAATGGTGGTGACGCCACTGTACGAAGAGCCGGTCGAAGTGCTGATGGCTGTGGACCATCCACTCGCTGAACACGATGTGGTGCCCTGGTCAGAACTGGCTCGCTTTTCTCAGGTTGTATTTAAAGACGGCTATGGGATGCAGCGAATTGTTCAAAGCCAGTTTCGAGAGCATGGAAGAGATTTGAAAGTCGCGCTAGAGCTGAATACGCTTGATGCATTTCGCGGGGTGGTCCGTCAAGGAAATCTGGTGGCTCTGCTGCCTCAGTCGGCGCTAACTGACAGTCGCCGCGATCCAGACTTAACGGTAAGGCCGACTGGGGATCCCATTTTGTCGCGCAAAGTGGTGATGGTCACCACCCACGATCGACTGCAAATTCCGCCTATTCAACAGTTTTGCGAGCTGGTGCGTCAGCAGGCGGGCAGCTACTTCAGCCAGCTGAGTAGCTTGAGTGTCTGCATGGATGCAAGCAAAACGCCTTCACCTGAATCGCCGCTCAGAACGCTGCGCGATGTTGGTAATCTAGAGTGTGTTGGCGAAGCCGCTTTGACGGAGAACCGTCTGTTTTCAGAGATTCCATCCTAATTATTCCGGTCTTACGCGCCTTCTCTTTTAACCCCTTTCTCTTTCACTTTTCCACTCGAATCTACCGCTCGGATCTACCGCTTAAATCTGCCGCTCGAATCCACCGTCTGAATCTACCGCTCTAAATCTTCTGCCGAAGCCTTTATTGTCTCACTTACCTTCAATCACTCAACCGCTGTTGTTTAAGCAGTAAAGTACTTATAGCTTTATGTTCCTTCTGTGCTGGATTGTTGTTACTTAGTCTATTTCGCTACTTTCTTTCGTTGCTGCCATGAGCTCCCTACTCAAAAATTCTCAACATCTCCAGTTTCGAGATCTGCTCAAAAAAGTTGGTAGTGGTACTCATACGTCTAAATCTTTAAGCCGAGAGGAAGCCGCGATCGCAACTCAAATGATGTTGCAAGAAACTGCGACACCGGCCCAAATCGGTGCATTTATGATTGCCCAACGCATCAAACGCCCTACGCCAACCGAGCTAGCAGGCATGCTAGATACCTACGATGCGCTTGGACCGGTGCTTAGCCCAATTGAAAGTGATTGCCTCGTAACAGTCTTTTCTAACCCATACGATGGCCGATCTCGCACTGCGCCGATCAATCCGCTGGTGGCGTTGATCCTAACGGCTGCCGATGCGCCAGCTGTGCTGCACGGTAGTGGCCGTCTGCCGACAAAACATGGCGTCCCGATTGTAGAAGTTTTGATGGGATTAGGGCTGAACTGGCACAAGCTGACTACGCTCGATCAGGTGCAGCAGGTATTTGAACAAACCGGGTTTGGGTTTGTTTATCAGGCGGCTCAGTTTCCTCAGGCTGAGGCGATGGTGACCTACCGTGAACAAATTGGTAAGCGACCTACCCTGGCGACTATTGAAATTATGTGGTCACCCTACCGCGGAAAAAGTAATGTGGTGAGTGGATATGTTCACCCGCCCACAGAAGCGAGAACGCAGGCGGCTTTTACTGAACGAGGAACGGCGTTTTTTACGACGGTGAAGGGCCTAGAGGGCAGCTGTGACATTGCTCGCGATCGCACCGCTATAATTAGCCTCAACCATTTAGAGTCCGGTGAGCTTAAGACAGAAAGACTGTTACTGCATCCTCGCGACTACGGGTTCGACGGGCCAGATCCGGCTATGTCCTCTGTAGAAGAGCTGCTGTTGGATTACAAAGAGGTGCTCTCTGGGCGAATGAATGAGATTGGCCGCTCAGCGGTGTGGAATGCTGGCTTTTACCTATGGCGAGTTGGCCGAGTAGACAGCATTGAAGCGGGGTTTGATAGGGTGCGATCGCTGCTAGAAACAGGCACAGTGAAAGATAAGCTGCACCAGATTGCAGAAACTATTGGTGAGCTGATTGAGCGTGCTGCATAGTTCAAGTCATGCAGTTCCGGGCGATTTAGATCTATGCAATCTAGATCCGCGCGATCTAGATCTGCGCGATCTGGACCTGCTCGATCTATGCCTGCAAAATGTGAACCTCATCGTAAACGTTGCTATCGGTGTTGATGGCCTGAACAACAATCCGATCTAAATAGACGTTAAAAGCAGTAAAGCCTAGCTGAGCACTCGCATGGGCGCTGTAAGAAGAAGCTTCCACAGGGCGGAGTTTGGCGCCGTTGCCTGAAGTTATATAGGTTGTACCGTTAATCTGCTTTGTTCTTTCGTAGTTGTGATCGTGGCCATTGACGTAAAGCTGCACGCCGTAGGTCGCGAAGAGAGGGGCGAGGGCATCAGCTAGCGCGTCATCAGAACCGTGAGCACCTGAGGAATACACCGGGTGATGTGCAAAGACGATCTTCCAGGGCGCTGTTGATTTTTCGAGCTCTGTGCGGAGCCATTGGAGCTGATTTTCCCAGCTTGATTCTCTCATTCGGCCAGACAGATTGCATTTTTGGTTAGTATCGAGCGCGAAAAACTGCACGGTTTGTTCACGAAAGGTGTAGTATCTGCCTTTCATGTTGTAGCCAGCGTAGGCGATCTGGTCTGCTCCCTGGTTAGTACGAACGTCGTGATTGCCCAGCGAAGCGTAAAACTTGACGCCGTTTTGAAGCAGGTCAGCATATGGCCGTTCGAATACGGCTTCGATCTTTTCGATTTCTCCGTTGGGATAGATATTGTCGCCAGTCGTCAGCGCCAATGAAAAAGGAACGCTGTGCCACTGTTGCAACATTGTCTGTGCTACAGCGTACTGTTCGGGCTCTCCGGTACCAAAATCGCCGATCGCAATAAATCGAAAGTAGGGTGGGTGGTTAGACTGTGAATTAACAGGCGCTATCTCGTTAGCGGCTAGCGAGCCTTGCGCAGGGGTGAGATAGTATTGACCGACAGCTGCTGTGGCAAAGCTGCCTAGTCCTAGCGACAGGAACTTTCGGCGTTTTATTGGCAAGACTATTAATTCCTGACTGAAGTAAACAAACTGTCTGCACAATAGACCAGCATGGTCAAGACTTCGATAAGATCTACAAAAGAAAAGATTTTAGTCAGGTTAAAACTTCCGCTTTGAGTTTTTTCAGGCGAGACTTTCTGAGCTAAAACTTTTTGAACTAAACTTTCTGAGCTAAAACTTTTTGAACTAAACTTTCTGAGCTAAAACTTTACTTTTTGAACTAAAACTTTCTGCACTAATAGTCCAGCAGAATAATAAACCGTACGGGAATGTTACCGTCTGAGAGGACTTCTGCCATGGCGATCGCACCTTTTAATTCTGTCATCACCTGAGCACTTCTCTCTTTGTAAGCTTTCGTTACATGTTCGACGCCTGCTTTAAACCCAGCTAAATCCAGGCAGGTTGTGACGTAGTAAGCGACGCCTTTGAGTCGTGATTTTACCCGGCCGCTGCAGTCTTCTGGGAGAGGCGGAAAGCCTTGAGACTTTTTAGGCGGTGGGGATAGGCTAGGATTTTCCCATAGCAGATAGTGGTTGAGCTTGGCGTCGTCGCAGGTGGGTAGTTGAGAGAGCGATCGCCACCGTGAGCCATCGTGAGCCTCTAAAATCACCGTTCGGTAAGATGCCATTGAATGCTTCTAGATCCTATGAATCTAGCCCCGCTAATTCTTCTGCCAGCATCTCATCATAGATCTTCGGCAGCAGCGCAGACATACTATTATCTTCAATGCCGTAGCCTAAACTGGTCCAAGTGCCCGAAAGCCTTTGCAAAACAGCCTCAACTTCTCCCTCACGCAGCAGCGCTGCGATATCCACACCCCAGGCTTCGGGGTCATTTAACCAGTCGTGCACGACCCGGTCTTGAAACACGGGCTCAAAGCTGGGCCGCTCCCACAGTTCATACCAGGCAGGCCGCTGTGGGTGGTAGTTTCGCGCTTCTTGCTGCCAGGTCGTCGTTAAAAACTGGTACCGTCCTGCGGCTGTGGTGCAGTCGCCCCTGTTGGGTCCGTTGACAATCGTGACGCATTCATCGGGATGTACGCTCAAGTCTTTTACCCGCTCACCGCCGTACAGCAGGCGATACGGGTCGGCGGTGTTAGATTCTCCAGCTGAAATCGTTCGCATCAGTGCGCGAATGTGCGGATCGCCGCCTTCCATTTCGAGTGGGAGCGGTGAAGATACCCAGTCAGTCGCGCCTAGTAGCTCTAGCGATCGCGGCGACTGTGACCATATATGCAAGGTCAGTGCTACTCCTAAAAACATTAGCGCCGTTAGCAAAATGGGGCCAATGTCATCTTTGGGTACAGTTGAGCGCTTACGAGGTTTTTTGCTGTTGGGTGTTGAGGCTTTTTTTGAGAGCAAAGTACGTAATTTAAAGTGCGTATTCAATGAGGGGCAAGTTAGCAAGCGCAGAGATTGTCTAAATCAGTCCGCTAAAATAGGTCAATTAGGTCCTCATCGCTCAGGCATTTTGTGCAGCATCGCCACTATTCTAGCGGTAACGGTCATAGCGACAACTTTTCTGGCGACGACGAAGAGGCTAACCACAAATACACCCTTTCTTTCCCAGATTCCAGGGATGCCCTGTTCTATTTAGCTTTATTCTTACAGCCTTTCTTTCTATAGTTTTTTATGGCAGCTTTTTTATGGCCTCCTTCGAATCTAACGAACGTTTAATGATCGTCTTAATCTGCGTCGTTCCTTTTGCAGCCCTGCTTTACTGTGGTCTGGTGATTGGCACGCTGCTGTCGGTGCCCTACGTAAAAGCCCATTCATTCATTTTTGGCGGTATTTTTGCGCTAATTCCTCTAGTGACGGGTGCAGCCATTTGGATCGGCCCGTTCCGTAGATGATTGAAATTGCCGTGTTTCTCCCTACGAAAAACGCAACAGTCGCGGTTGATTCTTTAGAAATGCCAGGGCAATCTAAACCCAGCAAGTCTTACTGATAAGCTAACGCTGCTGTTAGCCTATGCCATTCGCTCTCAAAACTCTCCTGACGGCGCTGAGAGCGCTGTGAATAGCGATGTGCAGCGCATAAAGCAAAGGCCCAGCTGGCCCAGTTTCAGCTCTCTTTTGAGAGAAGAGACTCGGTGCTTGTACGGCTATGGTCTGATTTTTCATAGCCTGTTTTTTCCGACATGCCTATGAGCCATTTTTCTCACGACGCTCAACCCCACACAATCACACCGTACAAAATCAACTGAAAACGTAACGATAATTATGGCAGTCACCACACCACCGACTAAATTTTGGATTGTTTGCCGAGAAGATACCGCGCTTACCCAAAAACTCACTAAAGAAATAAATGACTGGCGACTGCCGGGGGTCCGTGCTCGCATCGGTCACGATATGTCGCTGTCCGCAGCAGGGGCGATCGCCGAGGCAGATCACGCTATATTCATCTCCTTATGTGACTTTCCCTGTGGTCAAATCCAGATCAATCCAGTGAGCACTGCGCCGACTCATTCATTAAAAGCTCAGGCATTGCAAAGTCCAGTTTCGCTGCTAAGCACGCTGCGCAAGCGTCATGGAAAAGTACCTAACTCCTGGTGGTTTCAGCTACCAACAACAGAAATCCGCCAGCAGGGCATCAAGCCCGTGCCTGAAGCGTATGCGCTGTCGCAGACACTTAATAAAATAGAGCTTTTTGTGCGCAACTATCACACTCGGTATCAGAATAGGCTAGGTCAGCGTGGATTGGGTGCGATCGCCTCGCAGCCAATTTATCCTGCTAAAGCTGCGCTGTCTTCTCCGATGCAGCCCGCAGAAAAAGTTCTGCAAACTGCTTAACGCATTCAGCTTTATCTTATTTAGCAGTGCTTCATTTAGCTTTGCCGTATATGGCCTTGTCGCATATAGCCTTGCCGCATATAGCTTTGCCGCACTGCTTTGAACTGATTTTGCACTTCAAAGCTGCCACTGCACCAGTCTAACCACATTGCCTAGCAGACGATGCTTTAACCAGGATCGATGCTGCCACTGTTTTAGTCCAATCTGTTTACTCTGAGAGAACCCTCGCTTAAACACCTGCTCTACCTTTTGAACGAGGTAAGGAGCTTTGACTGAAATATCGAGTTCGTCATTGTGCAAGAAGCTACGATAGTCAAAATTGGCGCTGCCAGTGTTCACCCACTCATCGTCAACAATCATCATTTTGGCGTGAATCATGCTGGGCTGATATTCAAAAATTTGAATGCCAGCTTCTAGCAGCGGACCATACACTTCGTAAGATGCATAGTAAACCGGCTTTTTGTCAGATTTGACGCTGGTTGTCAAAATGCGAACATCTATGCCCGCCTGCTTAGCACTTATCAGTAGCTGCCGGGCGCTTTTGTTGGGCAAAAAATACGGACTCGATAGCCAAATACGTCGCCGAGCGCAGACAATAAGCGTCTGCTTGAGCGTTTCAATCGAAGAGTCACGATAGCCAGGATTGGTTCCGGGCGTGACCAAAATAGGAACCGTTTCGTTGCCATGAGAAGCTTCTTCCCAAGGAAAATCGTCGTTTTCTTTCGCGGGGAAGATCTTCTGCATATCAATGCCTGTGACCGCATCATCGTCCATGCGGTGCCCCTCCCAATGCTTTTGAAATGAGGCTGACATAATCTGCACGACTTTTCCTGTCATTGCGATTTCTATATCTAGCCAGGGTTTGGTGTCGTCTGCTTTTTCTTCCCCATCCCAAAGGTCAGACATGCCTGCGCCGCCAACGAGCACCTTTTGGCTGTCAATAATCAGCAGCTTTCGGTGGGTGCGGCCCGCAAAGTTGATCGGTGCTCGCCAGTCAAAAGGATTGTAGAAAATCACTTGAACCCCTGCTGAACGCAGCCGATGCCAGTATTTACTGGGCATTTGTCTGGTCCCGAAGCTATCTACAAGAATTTGAACGCTGACCCCTTCTGCCGCCTGGCGCGCCATTGCCGCCGCGAATGCCTGGGCCCTTTGACCCGGGGTCATAATAAAGGTTTCAAACTGAATGCTGGTCTTCGCGCTGTTGATAGCGTCTATACGTGCCTGCTGAATGTCTTGGGCACTATCCCAGAAGTCAACGATTTGACCCTGGGTAGAGAGCGATTTGCTTAGTCCTTCAATAACCTGAGGAAATCTATCGTCTTGAGGGGCGATCGCATTTTCGACGTGAAGTAGAGCCCGCCATCGAAAAGCCCCGCGAATGTACAAAATCGTTATGAAAAGTGCGATGAGCCCTAGCAATAAGGCGAACACCCAAAGCATAACGTTACTGACGAGTCTCATCGTTTTGTCCTAAACACTATTCAGACTGCTCTGTTGCCACTCAACCGATTGAAACCAACCGTAACATAAGAGATTTTGCAGATAAGCTCTCTCTAATGAGAGATGTACTTATTGCCGCTCTCAAAGTTAGGGGGCATGTCTTTCTCTCTTTTGATAGGCCGTCACAGAAAAGTCACTTATATAAGGTATAAGCGCAGACATAAGAATAGGTATAGAGCATTGACAGATGTTATTAAGGCAATTTCTGATGCGAGCAATCAGGCGAACAGTTTGCTAGATGACGTCAAGCTCAGTGCTGAAACCGCACTTGGCATTCAAGACCCTTTGAAAATTTTGCCCTACCGAGGCTATGGCACCTCTGAATGGCTGTATGTAAAAGGTCGCGTGCTGCAAAAGGAAGGCATTAAAACACTGCCAGAAGATGCTTCTACACTGGAAAACGTGCAAAATATGTACCGTCGATTTGAGAGTGACGAGGTGCCCAACGCTCAGATCAAGGTTTGTATAGAGGACTGCCAAGAAACCGTAACAGCCGATAAAGAAGGTTTTTTTGAAGCCTGGCTGAGGCCGTCTTCTCTCAATTCGGCAGACCTTTGGCCGAGTGTTTACTTTGAGCTGTTAGATCCGCCGCCGAGAACGCAGCTGGTGGTGAATGCCACTGGTCAGGCCAGGATTGTGCTTTCTTCAGCCCAGTTTGGTGTAATCAGTGATATAGACGACACGATTGTATATACAGCGGCTACAGATCCAATCGAGATGGTGAAGATTGCCTATCTGGGCAATGCCCATAGTCGCCGTCCTTTTGCCGGGGTCGATCCGTTTTATAGCGCTTTGCAAGATGGACAGGGTGAAGACGGCAATCCGATCTTTTATGTATCGAGTAGCCCATGGAATATGTATGACCTGTTCGATAAGTTTTTAACGATTAACGATATTCCTAACGGACCGATTCTACTGCGCGATATAGAACTCTCACCAGCGAATTTGCTCTCTTTTGATCACGCTGGACACAAGAGAGCGCAGATTGATCCGATTCTAGATAGCTTTCCGGAGCTGCCTTTTATCTTGATAGGTGACAGCGGGCAGAAAGATCCTGAAATTTACAGGCAGCTTGTAGAAGATTGCCCCGATCGAATTTTGGCAGTGTTTATTCGAGATGCGGTGCCAGAAGATGACAAAAGGCATCAAGAGATCGATGCGATCGCTCAATCTATTCGTTCAGCGGGTGTTGATTTTCTACTTTTCTCAGATACAATCACGGCCGCAAAACAGGCTGAGGCTAAAGGCTTTATCGATAAAAGTAAGCTCTCTGCAATTGAGAATGATACCGGTGTGTAGAAAGAACACTGGTCTGACTTTCCTTGAACAGAATCGCTACGACAGAATGAGTTCTTTGTGTCTTTCCAAGCCTTCATGTCTTACCAAAGATGTATAGCAGACTACATCTTTGGTGAGATTCGCCTGAGGTAAAGCTTATGTAACACTGTGTAACAGAGCGGACGAGTGTATTTTGACTAGCTCACTTCGCTGTCTTCGTTCAAATCTGCACCTTCTAGCTGTGCATGTCATAGCTACACGTTTTGTAAAAGTCAAAGCGTAGGTGTGAAAAGAAGGTAGCTGACAGCAAGCTATTGAGAGTGCACTGTTTCCGTCATAGATTTTTTGAGGATTTAAAACATGAATATCCGTTTCTCCAAAACAAATAAGAAAACTGCAGCGCTCGGTCTGTTGGCAGCCGCTTCTCTCTTTGTATTGCCCGCTTGCTCTGAGCCCACGACACCTTCTGAAGAAGCAAACGTCACTAGCGAAGAACTGGTTGAAGATACTGCTAGCTATGTCGGTGAAGAAGTAACTATCCGCTCTGAAGTAGAAGAGACCGTCGATGAATCTTCTTTCCTAATCGCTGACGATGACTACTTTGATGGCGAAGCTATCCTGGTGATTAACGCATCCACTGAGCCCTTCGTGATTCCTGAAGTGGGTGATACTCAAGTACAGGTCACTGGCGAAGTTGAAACATTTGCAATGTCTACAGTGACTGAAGAGTACGGTATTGAGCTAAGCGAGGAGCTGTTCGAAGAATACGAAGCGAAGCCCGTTATCATCGCTCAGAGCTTGGCACTTGCACCTGATGTCGGTGATGTTGCTGCTGATCCTGAAGCTTATTACAATCAGCGCATCGCTCTAGAAGGCGAAGTTGAAGAGGTTCTAGAGTCTGGTCTGTTCAAGATGGACGAAGAGGAGCTGTTTGGTGGGGAAGACCTGTTGGTAATTCCTGCTGATGGCTCACAGACAGTAGAAGATGGCGGCGTCATTGCTATGACGGGTGTCTTGCGTCCTTATATTTCAGCTGAATTTGAGCGAGACTATGACCTTGAGTGGGACTTGGATGTTACTCAAGAGATCGAAGCTGAATACGAGCAAAAGCCTGTATTCGTTGCTGATGGTGTTTATCCTTCTGCGGTTGAGTAAGCCTTCAGTGAATTGTACAACTTCTGTTGAAAGTATTTTTTAACAGTTTACGCAATAGGCCTCGGTATCTTGTACCGGGGCCTATTGCGTATGTATGTTTTTATTTGTAGTGCTTTCAAGCGCTTATATCTATTGCTCTGAATTTATTTGCCGAATGGCGATTTTTTTGGCGATGCTCTCGACGCTGAGTATGAGCGATCGCACCAGTTCAGAATCTTTCTCATAGCCCGCAGGCACCAAATTAGAGAGCCGCTGACTGCGACCAACCGAATCCAAATACTGCCAATCTTCAGCCGAGGCGTCTTGCTTGTAAATGCCCAATGAAACGCCATCATATTGCTTCATCACTGCAAAGCAGGGCACGTCGGAGGCACCATCGCCGATATAAACGACCTGATCGAGGGGGATGTACAGTTCTTCTGTCGGAATATCTGCGTAGTTATAAACCAAATCGGTTTCGTTTTGACTGTCTACACCCTTAGACAAGTAGTAGAGATAGCGCGTCTTCTCTACATGCGTCATCTGTCGCTTCATGAACTCAATTGCACCCGTTTCATCATCGTATTGAAACTCACAGCCCCACATGTGCTTAAAGTCTTTTGCCAGGGGAGTACTTCTTGGAATATCTACAAAGCCGCCAGAGATCAAATAAAATTCCAGCTCGATTTCTGTAGAAATCTCTTTAATGGCTTTCTCAAGCCAGCCAAACAGATGCTCGGTACCCTCGTATAGCGCTATTGTTTTGCCGACTTCAGTTAGCGTTTGCTTAGTGATATTGTCACCGCGCTGCTGAGATTCTTTTACTAGGCAGTACGCTCTGGCCAGATACTTCTCCCAGTTTTGGTCTAGCAGAGGCTGAATACGCTCAGATTCAAATGCGTCAGCATCCAGCTGAAGATATTGCAAGAGCGCTCTAAAACTGTCTTCAGGTGTTAGCGTCTCGTCAAAATCGAAAACAATAGCAATTCGATTGCTGGATAAGCGGGTCGCTGGATTCATAGTAGAAGAAAAGAATGCGAAGAATAAGATATGGGAGAAAACTACAAAAAAGAAACGTGACTACGTAAACGCAATCAAAGTCCTTGGATATACCAAAATATCCAAGGACTTTGATTGCGTTTTGATTTAACTAAGTTGGTTGACTGGTTAGTTAACTGAGTTAGCGCTCACCGAAAAGTTTCTATAGCAAGGCTCAACAGAAGTCTACGATGAACTTTGCCAAAAAATACGACTAGAGTCGAGTTATGGGGCCGAAACCTGATGTAGCGCCGGGTAAACTTCACAAATTACCAGAACAAATTACCAGAGAGCACGAGGACTGTTGGAATAAGTTGGTGTTGTCCCAGTGCTATCCATATCGTCACTTGCCTCTACATCTGAATCCATATCATCTGTAGTTGTGTCGTTTACTTCAAGCGCATCATTCGTAGTGGTGTTTGTATCAACCGCGTCGATGGTTCCTGATTCCATGGAGTCGGTAGTATCCACTTCCATCTCAGATGCTTCCATTTCCGTATCCACTTCTGTCGCTTCGATATCTGTTGAAGCGGGCTCTGTTGGTGTTGCTTCAATGTCTGTTGAAGTAGGTGCTGCCGGTGTTTCTGTTTCCATCTCTTGCGCACTGACCGCTTGCGGCATTATGAGCAAAAGACCGAGGACAGAAAGTGCAGAGGCAGAAGCCAACAAAGTTTTGTTGATTAGTGTACGCATGGGGGCGATATCTCCTTAGGGTGTTAATTCAGGTCACGAATTGAGTAACGCGGCAATGCGTCAGTACTCAACTTAATTCAACTTACATTTTTATACATCAATCCTCAAGAGCCTTCTATCGGACGACATGTTCTCTCTTAAGACAGGGTGACAGTGCTGTCATAAGTTAGAACACTCTTTCCACTACAAACCTTATGCTCTAATGAACGACGTCACTCGTTAGTAGTTAAGAAGGCAAGCACAGGTACAGAAAGAACAATCTCCATCCATCTGAACATCATGCTTCAAGTAATCTATCTCTTCAAACTTCAGTTAACTCATGTGTTATTTGGATAACTTATATAGTTGATTTACTCACGACATATTTGACGGTAGACACTTTGTATAGCTGCATAGATAACCTACCTCCAAGCAGGAGACACTGGTAGTAAACTGGTAATATCCACTAGGATTTGACTTGCCAAAAGACACTGCTAGCGTATGACCTATCTGTACAGCCCATTTCAAAAATTAGTGCGTAGTCCGCTGACTGTGGTAGCGGGAACGCTTCTTGCCAGTGGTGCCCTGGTTATAGCACTTCCGGCTAGTTCATTAGCGCAGACTCTGCCAGTACCGATTGAGAACAGGCAAGTTGAGAAGAGGCAGGTTGAGAAGAGGCAGGTTGAGCTAAAGCAATCCGAGTCAAATCAGGCCAGTGGACCCACGTTAGAAGGCCTGCTCCAAACGATTCCAGAGCGAGTAACTGCGCCGCCAGCATCAGTCCCTGAACCTACAGCGCCTGAACCTACAACAGACCCAGCTGCCACACCTTCTGGTGAGTCAGTGGAGCAGCCGGTGAGTTTGCTGCTGAATCTGAGCGATCGGCGAGTATACGTCTACAGGGGCGATACGGTAGAAGTCAGCTATCCAGTGGCTATTGGCCGAGAAGGTTGGGAGACACCGACAGGCGAGTTTGAAATTTTTCATCAGCTTGAAAATCCTGGTTGGACTAACCCTAAGACCTCTGAAGTTGTGCCGCCAGGGCCCGATAATCCTTTGGGCGATCGCTGGATTGCCTTTTGGACTGATGGCACCAATTCTATTGGCTTTCACGGTACGCCCAACCGTGAATCTGTAGGGCAAGCCGCCTCTCATGGCTGCGTTCGGATGTATAACGAAGATGTTCGTCAGCTGTATGCCATGGTGGATGTTGGTACGCCTGTCACTGTTGTTCAGTAGTCGTTACTGCGTCTAGCTATTCAGGTGATAACTGAGCCTTGCCTAATTACTGCAAAGTACGGCTCTCTGACAGCCGTGCTTGGTATGATTGTTCACGATACAGCTTCCACTGCTTCAGGGACTCCAACCGGACTATAACTAGCTGAACCGGCCAAGGCGGCATGAAAATTTTGGAATAGCTGATTTGTTGTAATTCTCCAAACGAGATCACTCTTTTGTTTCTGAACTGGACTTAGATGTGTGTGGTTTAGAGAAAAAGCACTGCTGTAGCTCACAACAATTTGAATACTTGATTCGTAAAAATAATTCAGCCATTCTGTGCCGTTGCGCAACTGCATTTCAATCAGTCTCTGCGTCTTCGTTGTGATGGGTTTCTTTGCTAGTGCGATTGTGATCGCCTTGTCCAATCACGGAATCTGAAACATTACCTTCTACCCTAATTGTTTGTCTGTAGTCGTTTGTTGTTTCCTGAATGACACGGTTTTGTGCGATTGTGAGTGCGATCGTCTCTAGACCATCTGCTCTTTTTTCAGCGCTAGCTAGCAGTGCTGCTGACTCATTTCGCCCTGCCTGCAATCCGGCCTGGTATCCGCTTACCCAGGTGCGTTGAAACTCACCTTTATCTATATCTGCCGGCAGCTTCGCTGTAATCAAGAAATCGTCGCCACGTCTTTGAAAGCTTTGAAAAGTATCTTCAGCAAGGTGAGGATAGATATCTTTTATCTTTTGAAAAGCAGACCTTAAGGCTGTGGGATCCGCGCTACCTCGAATAAGCAGCTGAACATCGTCTTGAACTTCTTTGAAGAGCTTCTCGAAGTCACCTGGCTTAAAATTTGTGTTGCTGTCATGAGGACGACGTTCGTAATCGCCATTTTTCTTTGGATGCTCTAGCAACAATACATATTTACAATCAATCTTTTTAAGAATAGTTGTGCTGTCTATATTCCAGGCTTCTAACACTGCTCCCGTCAGCCTAGCACCCGTAAAGTCCGTGTTCACGGCCTGCACTTCAGTCAGAACAGCACCTTCTAGATTTGTTCCTTTTAGCAGCGCATCGCTAAGAATAGCACGAGTGAGATTTGCTTTTTCCAGTTTGATTTCGCTGAGATTCGTACCTCTAAAGCTAATGCCACGAAGATCTGCCCCATATCCAGTCTCAGTCTCAGTCTCAGTTAGTAGGCTTCGCACCTTTCTATTCTGTAGAACGCCGTCGCTAAATTTTGCAAAATGAATATCTGCCGCATTTTTCCAGCAGACGTGACGAAGCTTAGTCGTTTGATCCTTCGAGTTCGAGAAATTTGCCCCTTTGAGCTGAGCGAAGCTGAAGTCTGCTCCAGATAAGTCCGCACCACAGAAACGTCCGCCGTTCGAGGTTATTGTTCCTAACAACCATTTTCTAATGACGGTATAAGTCAGATCCTCTTCGAGAGTCTTCTTCACTACAAGAAAACAAAAGACAGAGGTTTCGATAGTTAGAAAGCAGGCGCTTGTAATAGCTGCTGCTACTGAAAATGGCCTAAATAATGATATAAGCGAAGTCGTTGAAATAGTGAGTAAGCAAACCGATAGAACAGTACGTAGTGGGAGCGGTGAATTAAATTGAGTCTTTTTCCTTGAGAAGACAACTGCCGACAACAAAACTGCCGCACAGTACATACCTGTCCCAACAGAAAAAGATATTGCTATGACAGCGACTATACCTAGGTTTTCTACGCTGTTCGAAGACTCAATTTGACTAATTACTACAAATAGAAAGGACAAGATAAAGACAATAGCCAGGAACGATTTGTCCGTAAGACCTTTCCATCCCAGAACGATTAAGATAGAAGTAAAAGAAAATAAGACAACAAGCCCAACCCATATATTCAACAATGTGCTGCTAGAGAAAGCGAGCGATATAAACGCAGCCCAGAAACCTTGAAAAAGAATTGCGACAAAAATATAGATAGCTATTAGGCACTTGTGCTGAAAAACAACACTACCTTTCCATCCTGCTCTAGCGTGAGAAAAGTTAACTTCTCTAAGGTTTGCCTTTGTAAAGTTGGCACTGCGAATATCTGCTCCACTAAAATCTGCGCCTGATAGGTCTTGACCCTTAAAATTTGCTCCACGTAGATCTATATAGCGAAAGTCGCGCTCTCCGCATTTATACTGGCGCAATACCTCCTGAGCTTTCACAGTGGTAGTCCCTCGTACACATCATTACTACACTATCGCTGTTGAACTGACAGCTGGATATTAGTAGAAGACATCCATCAAGCTAGCGCAAGTCTTATAGCTTTTGAAGCAGTTGCGCCTCAAAGAAAAGAAAGCATTTAACATCAGTCGATACCGACTCTACTTTACACTGACGGAATATCCTTCAATACTCCTCACGACCGCTCGTAAAAGCTCGTTCAAATCGGCAGGCACCCGTTAAAGATCTAGATCTTGAGTGACTTCACGCGTCTGACGATCAAACTGTCCAAAACATCTCCAAAACATCTCCAAAACATCTCTGTGGAGCTACTGCATATCAGCGCTGCTTACAGCATGGTATAAACAAATCGTACTCGCTAACAACTGCCCGCTTGCAAAGCAGGTAATGACCTCAAAAACATGCAGCCCCCGCACAAGTGAATGTACGGGGGCCGCGTGTAGAGCAAAAAGACTCTGAGGATAATCGATGACTATCC
>ERZ1740058.592-NODE-592-length-25707-cov-6.197645_pt1 | contig 25707 bp, 17 predicted proteins | sample MGYA00581745_ERZ1740058 | MGnify/ENA primary metagenome ERZ1740058 (study PRJEB43018, sample SAMN04849742) | marine metagenome | isolation source: floating plastic debris | place: Pacific Ocean | collected 2008-08-30 | study: EMG produced TPA metagenomics assembly... | reverse complement strand
CGCTTTTAGAATTGCAACCGAGTAGGTTTCCCAAAGCCAAACTACCCACGCCCAAACTCAGGCGAGACAGAAAATGCCGACGGTTTAACTGATTAAAATGTTCACTTAAAATATCCATAATACTTTAACTTCTGAATTTAGCCTCGTCAAGATTGAATAAGGTGTTCGCTACAATAGTCATAGCCGCCAGATCAACGGTATTCAATTGTTCATCATGAGGTGCCTCACCTACTTCTAATAAGCTTTCCGCTTCTTGAATCTGCTTTTGATAGTAAGCCTGTTTTTCTTCGTACAGACTGAGCAAAATCTCTAGTTCATCTTCTGCCGGAGTGCGAGAAGTAACCGCCTGAAATCCGTAGGCAATTTGGTCCGCTGGCTTTGCCTGTTTTTCCGTTAGCATCTTTTCAGCTAGTTTTCGGGCAGCTTCCACCAACTGAGGATCATTTAGCAACGCTAACGACTGGAGCGGAGTGCTGGTACTCTGCCGTTTTACTGCACAAAGGGTGCGTTCGGGAGCATCAAACATGACCATAGTGGGTGGAGGAATCGTTCGTTTCCAGTAGGTATACAAGCTACGGCGGTACAACCCATCGCCTTTACTAGGACGATATTTATTCTCACCAATCTGATTCGCCATTGCTTTCCAGATTCCAGCGGGTTGATAGGGTTTTACCCATTTCCCGCCAATACTATCTACTAACAAACCACTGACTGCTAACGCATTATCGCGAAACATTTCCGCCGTAAGCCGAACATTAGGGCCACGTGCTAGTAACAGATTCTCCGAATCTTTTTTATACTTCTTGGGGTCAACTTCTGCGGACTGCCGATAGGTAGCGGACATTACAATAAGCTTTTGAAGACCCTTCACGTCCCAACCAGATTCTCTAAATTCCACGGCTAACCAATCCAGTAATTCAGGGTGGGTCGGCAATGCTCCCTGGTTGCCAAAGTCTTCTGGCGTTTTTACTAAGCCATTGCCAAAATACATCTGCCAGAACCGATTTACTGCTACTCGGGCAGTAAGCGGATTATCTTCGTGAATCAGCCATTGTGCAAGCCCTAAACGATTTTGAGGAAACTGCTCACTAAATGCTAATAAAGCCTCTGGAGTACTAGGGTCTACCGGATCAGTAGGGGCATCATACGCCCCTCGAGCCAGTATAAATGCTGGTTTTCGTTCTTCTCGCTCTTGCATTACCATCACGTTAGGAATACTGACGTCAGTAGCCCGAAGGTTAGCCAATTTCTTGCTAACTGCCTGAAAGTTCTGATCTGCACTCGCTAGATAATGACGATAGAGATTATCTTCTGAAGTGTTTAGTGGCACCTCAGCTAACGCTTGTACTTCCAGTGGACTGAGGGTTCTGTGATAAAGCCGCACTTCGTCAATGGTTCCTCCGGCAAAGCCGTAAGTATCGGTAGAACGAGCCCGGTGATTCCAGTGTCCTACCAAAAAAGTGTTACCGTTCAGAATAGGATTTCTGCCCAGATTATCGTGCTGCACGGTGAGCGACTGGGCTTTTCCGTTAATATACAATTTTACTCCAGATGCTTTCCCTAAACCATCGTAGGTAGCAAATACGTGTGCCCACTGCTGAGGAGCAATCTTCGCTTTAGTCGTTACTTCTATATATTTTTGCCCTTCGTGATGAATTAAGCGTAGGCTCAGCCGGTTATCGGTTGTTAACGTTAAGTCGTAGCCTTGTCGCTGAATCTCTCCATTACGTCGGCTAAATAATCCAGCCCGCTTTTCGTGCTGATTAGTATGCTGAATCCATCCGCCGAAGGAGAAATGATCGTAGTGATCAAAATCACCAATATCGCCTAACGTCAGAAAGTTATCGCCATTAAATTGCAACCCTTTCTCCTGCTTGGCAGAAACATGCTCGGGTAATGCAAATTTCTTAGGTAGAGCGACATTCATGCGGGCGGGTAGTGTGCCGTCGCTGCTTAGAAACTCTTCATTTTCCAGCACATCCAGCTCAAAGTGAGCAACTAAGTCATTTTCTGTATCAATGGTTTTTTCTACTGAATTCTCCGCTAACCACTGATTGAAAGAGTCATCAGGGTTCTTTTTAATATCTCTCAATTTAGATTCCAAAGCCAAAATAGTAGAATCTACGAAGGCTTTTTTAGCTTCCAGTTCAGCATCTTGTACCCGCATAGTAGGTTGGGGCGACTGGTCGAGATAATCAATTCTTCCTCGTTCAGATACATTGTTGAAGAAGGCAAATAATTGATAGTATTCTTTCTGGGAAATAGGGTCGTACTTATGATCGTGACACCGGGCACACTCTACGGTGAGACCAAGAAAAGCGGTAGAAAAAGTATTCGTTCGGTCAGCCGCATATTCAGTGAGGTACTCTTCTTCAATCACTCCGCCTTCTTGGGTGATAGCGTGGTTACGGTTGAATCCGGTGGCTAACTTCTGCTCGTAAGTAGCATCAGGCAATAAGTCCCCGGCGAGTTGCCAGGTGATAAACTGATCATAGGGAAGGTTTTTATTAAAAGCTTTAACTACCCAATCGCGCCAGGGCCACATGGTTCGAGGGCGATCATCCTGATAACCGTGGGAGTCGGCGTAGCGGGAAGCATCCAGCCAGGTGGGTGCCATTCGCTCACCGTAATGCGGAGAAGCCAGTAATCGATCTACTACCTTTTCGTAAGCCTGAGAGGAATCGTCTTGCATAAAATCTGCAATCTCTTCAGGAGTGGGGGGTAGTCCAGTTAGATCGAAAGTAACCCGGCGCAGTAACTTCTCTTTGTCAGCTTCCGGAGCAGGTTTCAGTCCTTCTTGTTCCAAACGAGCCAGCACAAATTGATCAATCGCATTATTAGCCCAATCAGACTCTTTGACTTTAGGCGGTTCAGCCCGCTCGGGTGGAGTAAATGACCAGTGGGGTTTATACTCGGCTCCCTGTTCAATCCACTTCTTCAGTATCTCTTTCTCGTACTCAGTCAGCACTAGATTAGATTCAGGCGGGGGCATCACCTCGTTAGGATCGTCCGAGATTACTCTTTGGTAAGCTACACTTTTTGCCAAATCACCCGGTACAATGGCGTGACCGTCACTTTCAGCTAAAGCCGCAAACGCCCCCTCAGGTGTATCTAACCGAAGATCAGCTTCCTGATGATTCTGATCCGGCCCATGACAGGCAAAACAGCGGTCGGAAAGGATGGGTTTAACGTGGAAGTTGAAGTCTAGTTCTTCAGGAATGGATTCTACCTTACTTGAAGACAGTTCAGTACCTTGCTGGCAGGAGACCAGATAAAGTAACAAACCAAACAGGATAATTCTATACATAACTTAATTGCTTCCTACAAAAATAAGAAAAGATGAGGAGTTATGTAATCTGAAAATAAAATAACCAGAGCCTACTGAGTAGCAGAAATACCTAGCATTTCTAGACCTTGCTCAAAGGTCACATCCACCGGAATATATTGTTTGGATAAGCAGTCTAGATCGGCCTGCAACTGCGGACTGATCTTGTCTTTTTCAGCTACTAACTGAGCAACTTCATCGTAGTCGCTATGCAAAATGAGAATGTCTTGGGATAGGTCGTTCATGGCCTGTTGGATCTGATCGTAGTTTACCCAATAAGTACTGGATGCAGAATCGCTTTCAAACACCCTTTTTTCACCGAATCATATTGGCTTTGCCGTGGGCCACTTCGTGAAACATGGTGTTGGCGAAGAACGCACCAAAGGTAATGTACTGCCGCTCTTCAGGATCAAACAGGACTTCGGCTCGCGGAACCAGAATTTCTTCGTACTTCGCCCGCATAGCGCGGTTGACAATGGATAGTAAAGGAAGAAAGTTTCTCAGAGCTACAGAAAAATCTGCTGAAGAAACCTCCTGAGTTTCGGTCGTCAGAATCAAGAGGGGGAATCTAAATCTGAACTGGAAGCTGCTTTCCCGCTGATTCGTATACTGCTTCCTGCACCTGTAGGGTTTTCAGGTAATCTGAACCGTTGGTTTCAAAGGGCTGATCGTTGATCATACACTCTACGAAATGCACTTGCGTAGCGTGACAACAGTCACCGGCAAAACCTCGATCCTGGTGTTGGTACTGATGTTCCCGTTCAAGCTCGCCCAGCGGCTGTATAGTCAACTTTCCGTCAGCGTAGAGACGGATGCTACCCTGATTGCCTTCTAGCAGTATCTCTCCGAAGGTATAGCGAGGGTTAGGCTGGTTACTTTCGTTATAACGATTGGCATCAATAATACCACTAGTACCGTTGGCGAACTGAAGGATCATCAATGCTGCATCTTCTCCCTTGATGACGGGGTTAAGGGTTTTAAGCTGAGCGTAAACGTTACTGATCTCGCCAATCAGGTAGCGGAACACATCAATGAAGTGTACTCCCGTTTCGTAGACGAATAGCTTGGGCATTTCGCGGAAGTAAGGTTGGCGATCCAGGTAGGCCTCCTCACCCCAACCGTCGCCCATGCGGCAGCGCAGATTGAGCATATGTAGGCGGTCGCCAATGACTTGTTGTTGCAATAGCATTTTAATTTCGCGGTGCCAGGGCTGAAAGCGAAAATTTTCGTGTACCATAAAGCGCACATTTGCTTTTTGGGCAGCTTGCACAATAGCCTCGGCTTCGGTATAAGTAGGAGCGAGAGGCTTCTGGCAGATCACCGCAATTTCTCGGTCAAAAGCCTGCTGGCAGATTTCCTGGTGGGTAGGCGGAGGGGTGATCACATCCACAAAATCGGGTTGCTCCTGATCCAGCATTTCCCGGTTGTCGGTGTATACCTTAGCAATATTGAATTGCTGAGCGATAGCCTCAGCTTTTGCCTGATCGGTATCACACAGTGCGGCAATCTCTACCTCGTCAATCCGGTTCCAACCGTCGTAGTGAAACTGGCTGAAGTAACCAGCTCCGGTGCATACTCCTTTGAGTTGGGTCATATTTTCTTTTGAGTTTGCCAAAATTCAGGGGTTATACCATTTGTTAACTACGATATATATCATCCCTAACAGCTTTGATTTCGTCAAATGACACATCCCCTGTGGTTTCAATACTCCAACTCACAGCTTTTGAATAAACTATCCGCTAAGATTTCAAAACTCCTTAGATAGTGGAAGTCATAATACTTTTCAATACTATCTTTTGAGCTAACAACTAACACCATTGAATGACATTCAATTTTTGATTCACACGTATTGAAAATTTTCGTTCCATTTTCCCTCAGCCAAACCCCAACCAAATTTTCAGGAGGTGGATTTTTTTCGCCTTCAAAATACATGTGGTTTGCTCTCTTCCGTAATTCTGTAAGTTTTTCTCCTTTGGTTCTTCTGTAGTATCTATGGTTTATGTATCCGAATTTTACCTCTCCTTGATAAAGTGCGACTCCATTATCAGGAACATAGATTTGCTCGCGACCATCTCTAATGTTTACCTCTTGCCCACAGGGTATATTGCCTATTAAAACTGCTCTTCCTTCGAAGCTTTCATCAAATATAAAGTCAAATTTTTGTGCTGTCGCTGATCCTATAGTCCCACTGAGGTACATAAAAAGCAGAAAATAAGGATACCAAAGTATAAGAGGAAGAACCGTCCAACTGATCTTTATCCAAAAATTGTTTTCTCCAGACCATAAAAAGGTAATACCAATCAAAAATATTGGAACTGTGAATATTAGCCAATAGGGATTTAAAGATCCAATGAAGCTAAGAATGATAATGATAATTCCAGCCTTCGTCTTCATCAATTAAATTGCATACAGAATGAACATGATGACATCATAAGAAGATTTGTGCCATTTAATATTCCTCCAAACTCATTTTTGGTTTCATACGCAGCCACAATACAATTGCTACCACGTTGAGTCCGGCTCCCAGAAAGAAGAAGGGTACTTCCGAACCCGTCCAGGACTGCATATAAGGAAAGGCCAAAGCGGTGATGAAGGCTCCAATGTTGCCCGCCATATTCATGGTACCCGATACGGCCCCGGCGTTCTGCCGACCAATATCTACCGTAAACGACCAGGATGGGCTGAGGGTCATATCGGCTCCGAAGATGGCTACGCTCAGAAAGATGATTGCCGTGAGGGGCGTATCCATGTATACGCTAGCCACCAGCCCGATAGCCGCCAGGGCAAACCCCACCGCGGCAGGCAGGCGGCGCGATAGCGTCCAGTTTCCCTGTCGATAGATACGGTCTACCCACCATCCGCCAAACCAATTGCCTGCGGCCCCGAGCACCAGCGGAGCTGAGGCGTAGAATCCGGCTTCCATCGCTTCCAGGGCGTAGGTTTCCTTCAAGTGGGGGAATAGCCAGGTGAGGCAGAAGAAGAACGTAAAATTACTACAGAAATACTGCCCCATCGCCAGCCACATATTTTTGGAGCTAACTAGGTTTCTGGCATTCAGCGGCTCGCGGATTTCCCCTGGATCAATCTGCTGTCGGTTCGTCCGAATAAAGTCTTTTTCGGTAATCTTCAGTCCGGGGTGTTCGGTAGGGTCATCGCGAAAAATCGAGTACCAGGCGGCAGCCCAAACCACCCCAACAATTCCCAGTACCACGAAACTCATTCGCCAGCCCAAAGTGAGAATGAGCCAGGCTACAAACGGAAGCGCGAAAGCCGCGCCCAGTCGTGAACCGGAGAAATTGATACCGGTGACCAAACCCCTTTCCTGAAGGGGAATCCAGGAAAATACGGCCCGCGACATGCCGGGAAAAGCCCCAGCTTCACCGGCTCCGAACAGCAAACGTACTACCAAAAGAGAAACAAAATTCCAGGCAGCTCCGGTCAGCGCGGTAAACAGCGACCAGAACGATACTACGGCAGTCAGTACCCGACGAGGCCCCAGGCGGTCGGCTAACAGGCCCGCCGGAGTTTGGAAGAGGGCGTAACCCAACGCAAATACCGATAGTACCCAGCCCATTTGTTCGTCACTTAGCTTCAGCGATTCGGCAATAGGCTCCTTGGCGACCGAGATGCAGATACGATCAACGTATAGCAGCAATGCTAGCAAAAAGGTGCCTAGCACCATCCAGTAACGTCCGGCCATTAGTTCGTCTTTAGTTGGTTAATTACTTGGGTAATAGAATCGGCCTCGCCTACATTACCAGGAAAAACGATATACGTCAGCTCCGGAAACTTACTTTCGTTGCCTAATCTCCAGACTGGTACGCCCGGCAGAACCTGCCCGAGTACAGTAGCTTTCTTCACACCTAATCCCTGAGTGGCTGTATCACTGGAGGTGATTCCGCCCTTAGCCAACAAGTAGCGGGGGGCAACATTTATTCGGCGCATAACATCCGTCAGGAAGGCTGATACCTGCTGCCCAATCTTTAAACTTTCTTCTTTGTCTGGCCCGGATACTAAGTCTCGACTAGTGTAGATTACTGTATCCTGCTGATTGCTGAGAAACTGATTGGCTTGCTGAGCCATCTGCTGAGCATAATCCTCCGGATCAGTGTGCTCCAGAATCTCATTTACGTCCAGTTTAATGGATTGAACCGAAGCCTGTTCCAGTAAATATGCTAACTGGGCGGTAGATTTAGGCACATAAGAACCCACTACAATCAACCCGCCGTTGGCTGAGCTTTCGGATAAAAGCTGATCGCAGGTAAGGAGCGGCTGAGGAGCTAATCCGGCTAGTACCGGAACAATGGATGCTGCGGTACGGCAAATTACCGGGGCGGTAGAGTTTAACAATCCTAAAGCGAATATTTCCAGATCGGAGCGATGAGCAGTATTGACAATACAGGTAGCATTGGCCGAGCAAGCGTTAAGTGTTTCGGTGACGTAACTTGATCCTTTTTGGCGAAGATCAGATAAGCTAATCGAAACTACATCGCTGGCACTCACCTGCCCATCTGTTTTCTCCGCTACCCAATCCTTTAAATTAGAAGCAGAAAATCCAAAAGACTTATCCTGAGCGAAGGGAGTTTCACCTACTGGTATCAATTCATCGCCTTCCTGCACGTAGTGGGTATCGTTGATCGTATACCGGCCACCCTCCAGAAAAGCGGGAACCAAAATCCTAACAGCTTCTTTTTGCTGCATCCCGGCCAATAGGGCGTTCACCTCGTTGGGATAGTGGCCCCGCAACGTAGAGTCGCTGCGGCTGATGACGAAGAATTTTCGTCCGGTCTGCCGGGCAGCCTCGTTGAGGTTTTGTCCGATGGTTGCCGCCAACTGATTGGCCTGCTGCACCGGAAAGCTACGGGAGTTAGTAAGGATAAAGAACAGTGGAGTAGCGTGTCGAAATTCAGCTTCAATCACCTCGGTAGTCCACTCAGTGAGTACCGGAACATCGTACACGGTTTGGGTGCCGGTGGGGTCATCGTCCAACACCACAATAGTTTGGGCCGATTCTTTAATCTTTTGCCGGATTGAAGATAGCAGATCTTCTTCGGGCGGAGGGGGTAAGTTTTGTAGTAGTTGCTGTAAGGTAGTAGGCATGTTTACAGAAATGCTTGGGCTAATCGTTTGATAAATCCATTGTGCACCACGTGCTTTCCTTCGGGCGGATTTCCGTCGACGCCCATACGGACGTATACCATATTCCATTCGGGAATGACGAAGCAGACATTATGGTTTAAGCCACTCATATAGGCAGTGCCTTCGGGAGAATCCGGCATAAACCTTCCTTTGGTGGTCATCCCGTTTGTCCACCAATTGTACCCGTAGGAACCGCTACCGTTGGTACTTTTACGGTCCGTATCAGCCACCGGAATGCTGGCCGGCACCTGCGTTTGAGTAGCCTGCTTAACCCATTCTTCACTAATGACCTGCTGTCCGTTCCAGTTACCCTTGTTCAAATAGAGATGGCCAACGCGAGCCAATTGCCGGGCCGAGACGTGTACATTGGTGCAGCCGTTGCGGATAGGTACACCGTTGAGTTCACCCTCTTGTCCCCAGGTCCATTCTCCCATGCCGATTAGTTCGGTCAGATTTTGGGTTAGATATTCATGTAAATCACCTTGCAGGATTTGGGTTAAAGTGCGACCCTTCATCATCATGGCTTCATCCCAGTAGGCATAGGCGGTCCCGGGCTCGAAGATCGGCTCGCCTGGTTGGTAAGGAGTCCATGACCAATCGGCGCTACTGTCGCTTTCCCAGCGGGTATCGCCTACAGCATTGTAGCCGGAAGTCATGGTAGTGAAGTGCCGTAAGGTTACTTCCGGGTAGAGGTCGGCTAACAGTGGTTCGTAGGTAGCGGCTGGGTCGTTGAGTTGACAGAGTCCGTCCTCAATCATTAGGCCGAGGGCAGTACTAGTAAATGATTTGGAGCAAGACCAGATGTTATGAACCTTGTCAACGCTATCGCCTTGGTAGATAACGTAGCCGTTACGAATAATCATTAACTCCTCTACCTTATCTTCAAAGCAGTGGTAAGCCAAGTACTGTACGGCTTCTTCCAGCTTTTCAGCGTCTAACCCCTGACTTTCAGGAGTGGCAGTCTGCCAGTCTTCGTCAGGAAAAATCATTTCGGAGGTAGTCTGGATGGCTTCTGTGTTCTGTTGGGTTTGGGGGGAAGAACAACTAAATGTTAAGATGCAGATTGCAATGAGAAAATTGAAATGGCTGTATTTTTTATGTCTTGCCAGCGTGTAATAAATCCCCCTAACCCCCTTTGAAAAAGGGGGAAATATACTGTCCTCCTTGGCGAAAGGCCGCCGTGGAACGGGAGGGAGGGGGGATTGATAGATCGTTGCATATCCGTGTATAGTCCTCTTCCAATCATCTAAACATTCAAGTCTATACATACTCTGCAACAAGGATTGTTTATGAGTTTTTTTCATAGATTCATATCTAACTCACTCTTCCAAAGCGATAACCCGGGCGGGAGAGCCGTCGCCGCCCTGTATTATCAGGGGTAAAGCGATTAACTGAACTCGCTCTTGCTGGATTTTATCCAGATTGGTTAGCCCCTCAATAATCACGATTTCTCCACCCAGCAGAATCTGGTGGATTTTTGTTACCTCCGGTAGATTGTTGACATCGGCTACCGACGGAGCTTCCACACCAAGCATTTTTATTTTTTTCGCCACGCACCACTCGGCTAATTCTTCACTAATGCGGGGTAATCCATCGCGGTACCTTGACTGGCGTAGGTACTGGCTCCAGCCCGTATGGAGAAGAAGGCTATAACCAGCTTGTACTATATCGGCTATCTCGCCCAAATCCTTTATTTCAATCAGGTACTGATCGGGCAGGTCCGGCAGATGTACTACCCAGGCGGGGCCCATGCAGTCGGTGAGTGGAATTTGATCGATGCTCTGGTCAGTTACCCCGAAATGCAGGGGCGCATCCATGTGGGTACCTACGTGGGAGTAAAGGTGCAGCGTACGGGCGTTCCAGCCGTCGCGCTCCAGCGTTTTGGCAATCTCAATGGTGACTCCTGGCATGTCGGAGTCGTAGGGTAGGGTTAGGTCGATGGGTGTTTTCATACGTTCGTGGTAGTAGGAACGTGACGGTTCGTCGAGCGATTAGTCACGTTCCTACAAAAATTAAATCCCTACATATTTTCAATGACGCTATCAGCGATCTCGGCAGTTTTGGCGGTACCTCTTAAATCTACGGTGACAATTCCTTTTTGGGTGGTAGCCTCAATGCCTTTTACAATATCCTGGGCCGCCTCAGTCTCTCCTAAATGCTCCAACATCAGTGCTCCTGACCAGATAGAACCCACTGGGTTGGCAACGCCCTGCCCGGCAATGTCGGGAGCCGAACCGTGAATGGGCTCGAACATGGAGGGAAATTCTTTTTCAGGATTGATATTACCGCTAGGTCCCAGACCCAGGCTACCCATGATCGCTCCGCCCAAATCGCTTAGGATATCTCCAATCATATTGGTGGTAACGATCACATCAAATACTTCGGGTTTCAGCACGAAACTGGCCGAGGCATTATCCACGTACATTTTGTGGTAGGTCACATCTGGGTACTGCATCGAAACTTCTTCAATCACCCGATCCCAGTAGGCGAGGCTATTGATCAGCGTATTGGACTTGGTTACGTTGGTAACTTTCTTCCGGCGCTTTTGCGCTAGCTTGAAAGAGTAGTGGGCGATGCGTTCAATGCCGGCCCGAGTAAACACACTGGTGTCAGTCGCTAATCCGTGGGGTTGATTAGGATGAATAATTTTTCCGTTTTGCACAAACTCCCCTTCATTATTCTCTCGGATCACTACAAAATCAATATCCTGATGCGATTTGTAGCGTAATGGACTCTCAATACCGGGCAGTAATTTTACCGGACGATAGTTAACGTACTGATGAAAGGTGGTGCGAACTTTAAAGGTATACAGCATAGCGGGTAAAGTATCATCCACTTCGGGATCGCCCACGGCACCAAAGTAAACAGCATCAAACTGCTTCAGCGTATCTAAACCGTCGTCCGGCATAAATTTCCCATGTTGTTTATAGTAACCCGCTCCGAAAGGAAAATGCTGGGTTTCCAGGGTAAACTGATGCTTTTTGGCCGCAGCCTCTAAAACCTTAAGTCCGGCAGGCACAATCTCGTGCCCGATTCCATCGCCCGGCACTACTGCAATTTTGTAGTTTTTCATTGAAATAAGTGTTTCTATTTTATTTGTTCTTCTGGGCCCATTCCCTCGGGAGATTGATAAGCCAATGTCATGGCCCACTTGTCAAACTCGAAGCCATCTTCCCGTACTGAAAATGAAATGTTGTGTTCGCCGGGTTCTTCAATCATTAGGTAGATTAGTTCGGGTACTCCGGTATGTACTTCTTCGGTACGCTGGCGACTTTCCCACGACCATTGCTGTTTATTGCCGTCAAACTGCATACGTTGCCCGGTTTCGGGCCATTCACCGTTCAGGCCTACGTGAATGCCGTTATCTTCCGTGCCTGACGTATGGGTGCGTACCCACACATAGTACTTACCAGGAGTATTGAAGTACACATCATAGCTCAGAATGCCGGCCTGGCCTGGTTCCGGAAAGAAGTTTTCTCCCTGGGTGAGTATATCATCGTGCGTAGTACGGGTGTCAGGCAGCACTTCTAGGTAGACACCTCCGCTGGCCGTAGCGGCGTGGTTCTCGTCAGGGTCAGGAGTAGGCAACGAAGAAGTGGTCTCATTGATGACGTACCACTTCCGCACCAGCGTATCGGTTTGGTGGGTGAAGTGTTCAGCTTCTACCACCACAATACCGTCGACTTCCTCAAACACCCGAGTGCTAGCCGTGGGCTCTTCCGGCTTCTCTTCTTCCGAAACGGATGAATTAGGAGATTGGCAATGAGTCAATAGAAATAATGCTACTAAGCCGATTAGAAAGAGATAAATACGCATTAGGCGTCCTCTTTTTTCTGTACCAGCACCACCCAATCCTGACTGTCGCCCGAAGGCGCATCCCCAACCGATATATTACTACCGCCGCTTATCTCGTCCGTACTTCCGCTTTGCAACTCACCTCCGTTTTTTGGGTCGAACCACTGTACAGTATAAGTGCCATCTCCTTCCAGGTTGAGATTGGTGGTAGCCGTATTGTGTAGATAGATAGCGTATACTTCGCCGGGTTTGGCGAAGCAGTAAGCCCCTTCGGCATCTACTAAATCATCGGCGGATTGCATCTCCCAGAACGGTAAATTTTCGTGGAAGAAAGTAACGGCATAGCGAGTCTGATCCCACATGTTGTTGCGGGTACGCCAGGTTTCCAGTCCTAAATCGCTGTTATCGAAGATGTAGCCGAAGTACCATTCGGCACCACCGCCACCGGCCATCAGATTGCCCCACAGCACCTCGTAGCGGATGGTATCGTGACCGGGATCAATATCATCGGGCAATACACCGTGGTAATAGGGGCCAATCTCATCCAGGTTTACCACCCACTGTTTGCCAGCTTCAGCCGAAGCTTCTATCCAGCGTTTGGTTTCAGCGTGCACTACCGTAGGCGGATTTATCTGCAGGGCCGGCCCATCCAGATCTTCGAAGCCTAGTAGGGGTTCCAGAATCGCATCTCGTTCTTTCTGAGCGGCGTGGGTGTGTAGCACTACTGGATTTTGATAAGGATCGGTTTCCTTAAAGTAGCTGATCATGGCCCGGCGTTGATCGTCATTCTGAGATTCTGGCGAGAACTCAGCGTAGCCATTTTCTTCTCCCATATCCCAAGTTACGGCCAGATGATGGGCAAAGCGGGCGATAAGCTCGCGGTAATAGAGTTTGCGCTGAGGTCCTGTATCACCATTGTCCAGTAGTAGTTCGTTTTCGGTTTCCTGCGTGATAATATGCAATAGAAAGCCTAAGCTATCAGCGTGCGTGAATACTGTTTCCCACTGGTCTAACTTGCTGCAATCAAAGCGGTAGCGCTCATCGTAGCTGGTGTAGGGCCATACATCTTCCCCATCCCCTCTGATGTTCATGGTCAGAAAATAGAGAGAATTCACGCCTTTACCGGCCAGGTAATTAAGTCCGCCAATAATTCCTTTTCCCTTACCTCCCTGCCAGCTTGGGTCACCTTCGTTCCAATCACGGATATGGTCTTCGTACACATGCAGTTCCTTATCGACGGGCGCTTCACCCTCTTTGTGGCCTTCCTGTCCGCCAAACTCAGTACCGTCAAAATCTACGTAACCCAATAGGTTCTCCGGGCTACCGGCTCCGCCTTTTAAATAGTATTCATCCGTACCAGCAAACTTAAAATAACGTTCGCCTACGTACTGTAATTTTCCCTTGGCTCGGAGGTCGCGCCCCTGCTTATCGGAAGCCACTACCTGAAACGAACCCTGTTCACTATCAAAGGCTACCGGCTCACCAGCGTTAGCGTCGGTGCTGACGGCGATGTTATCTCCCTTTCGGAAGGATACGTCGTAGGACCACTCACCCTCTGTACCGGGAGCAAAGCGAACCTGCCAGATATTTCCGCTAGAAGCACTGCTTTCGGCCGCGTTGCCATCTGCTGCGTAAAAACCGGGCACTTCGTAAGTCTGGCTACCGTTACGGAAAGTGACGATCAGGCGGTAGTTAGTGAATGGGTTTTCCTCAGCATCTTCGCTGGTTTCGGGTCCCTCAAACGATAGGGTTACCTTGTGCCACTGCTGGTAGGTCGGGAGTAATTCCGGTTCTTCAGCTGGTTGGCAGGCAAAAGTCCAGATAAAAGTGAGCAGTAGTAGATACGAAAATGGATGGCGAGTCATAGGCGATTGTAGGGTTATCTAAAAATAGTTTAATTACTTAAGCTCAATAAGCTAGGCCGAAACTACCTTAGTGCTGAAGGCTAGAGATGAAGTTATGATCTTTTCTTGAAGGTGCAACCCCAGCGTACTACTTTATCTATGATCTATTTTGTGCAAAGGTTTGCACAAACTAATTGGTCAGAAGATATTTCGATGTTAAGCTGAGTTTTTACTTTTCGCTTGGGATTTCGGTTAATTTATGAAATTGCAATTTTTGTGTTTTGATTCTGAGTGCACTAAAAACCTTATCCCTAAAAAGTGCAATTGACTACGCAGGATAGAATTATCAAAGCTAATCATGGTATATTCAAGGTTATTGTTATAGTATCAAACGATGAAACCCGTAACCCTGAGAGAGATCGCTGAGCGATTAAATGTGTCTACTTCTACAGTTTCTCGGGCTTTGCACGATCATCCGCGTATTTCATCGGCTACCAAACGAGCGGTGCGGGCGTTGGCCCAGGAGTTGAATTTCCAACCGAACCCGCTAGCGATGAACCTGCGGATGCAGCGGACCAAGACTATCGGGATTATCGTACCTAAAATTAGCTATCCTTTTTACGCTTCGGCTATTACCGGCATTGAATCAGTGGCCATTCAGGAAGGGTACAATATTGTGATCTGCCAGTCTAATGAATCGTACGAGCAGGAGGTGGCCAACGTCAGGTCGTTGCTGCTAAGCCGAGTGGATGGGATCGTGGTTTCGCTGGCGGGTGAAACCGAACAGTATGATCATTTTCAGGAAGTAGTGAACCGGGGTGTTCCCCTGGTTTTCTTTAATCGTACTTGTCCGGAACTAGCGGTATCGCAGGTGGTTATCGACAACTTTGCGGCGGCTACCCAGGCGGTAACTTCGCTTATTCAGCACGGTTGTAGCCGTATTGGGCTGTTGGCGGGGCCATCTAAAATTGACATCAGCAACGAACGTCTGCGCGGCTATCGGCAGGCATTAGCTCAGTATCAACTACCATTTGACTCAGATCTGGTAGCCCATTGCGACTACAGTGAAGCCAGTGGTTTTGCTCAGACGGTTCGCCTGATTCAATCCCCCGATCCACCGGACGGAATTTTTGCCGTAAGCGACCGGCTGGCGATTGCTGCGGTGAAGGCAATCAAGGAGTACAACCTCCGTATTCCGGAAGATATAGCTTTGGTTGGTTTCAACAACGATCCGGTCACCTCGGTGGTAAGTCCGCCACTCACTACCATTGACCAGAACCCCGAGCAGATGGGCGAAACCGCGGCCCAGTTACTGTTTCGGCAATTTCAGGAGCCAGATGCTAGTGCCGAGAAGATCGTGCTAAAAACCCGACTATTGGAGCGAAATTCCGTAAAAAAATAGTAGTTTGCGGTTCCCAATATTTTTGAAACTATTTATCCTAAACTCCTATGAAAAAGTTTGAACCGGGTGTACTCTACGGCGACACGCTAATAGAATTTTTCGAATATGCCCAAGAAAAAGGGTTCGCGCTACCCGCCGCCAATGTCATTAGTAGTAACTCCATTAATGCGGTGCTAGAAACCGCCCGGGAGGTGCAGTCGGCCGTAATTATTCAATTCTCCAACTCGGGTGCAGCATTTATAGCGGGTAAAGGTCTGAGTAACGATGGTCAGCAGGCCTCTATTGCCGGAGGAATCGCCGGTGCTCAGCACGTACATACCATGGCTAAGCACTACGGCGTACCGGTGATTCTGCATACCGACCATGCAGCTAAAAAGCTTTTGCCCTGGATCGATGGATTGCTGGATGCGGGCGAAAAGTATTATGAGCAGCACGGTCGCCCGTTATTCAGCTCCCATATGCTAGATCTCTCAGAAGAGACTTTGGATGAGAATGTAGAAATCAGCAAGAAGTACTTTGAGCGGATGAATGCTTTGGGTATGGCCATTGAAGTAGAGCTAGGCGTAACCGGTGGCGAAGAAGACGGGGTAGATAATACTGACGTAGATGCTTCCAAACTCTATACCCAACCCGAAGAAGTAGCCTACACCTACGAGCAACTCAAGCAAATAGGCGACCGCTTTACGGTAGCGGCGGCATTTGGGAATGTACACGGGGTGTATAAACCGGGTAACGTTAAGTTAACACCTACCATTCTACGCGACTCGCAGAAGCACATTGAAGAAAAGCATAACACGGCTACCAAGCCAGTATACTTCGTGTTCCACGGTGGTTCGGGGTCAACCCAAGCAGAAATTCGGGAGGCGATTAGCTACGGAGTCATCAAAATGAATATTGATACCGATTTGCAGTGGGCTTTCTGGGACGGTGTACGTAACTACTACGAAGGCAAGCAAGACTATCTGCAAGCCCAGATCGGTAACCCCGAAGGCGACGATAAGCCCAACAAGAAAATCTACGATCCCCGCGTATGGCTACGCGAAGCCGAAAAAAGCTTCGTAAAACGCCTCACTGAAGCCTTCGAAGATTTAAATGCCGTAGGATCTAACGCGTAACAATAATGATTAATGAGTGATGAATAGTGGAAACTATATTAATCATTCGTCATTAATCATCCGATTAGCTCTTTCACTAGTACATTCAATGAGAATTGGGTTGCTGAAATTTGGTCTTCTCGATTGAGAGTAGTTACCGATTGATAACGATCTTCGCTCGGTTGACGATAGACTTCCAGTTGCTTCTTATTAACGTCTATAATCCAGACCTCAGGAATGTCAGCGGTTGCGTAGAGCGGAAGTTTCACATTTCGGTCGTATTTCAGCGTACTATCGGACACTTCAATCAGTAGTAGTACATCTTTTGGAGTGACCCCAGTTTCAGCGTAATAATCCTCTCGAAAAGACGCGACAATAATATCCGGTTCTGGTTCGGAATGTTCATTGATAAGAACCGGGGTTTGCACATGAACAATCGCATGAGATACTAGCTGTGGAGCTAATAGCATGTTAATGCGGCTAACGATAGCTACATGTTGATTTCCAATTGGACTCATTTGGATAATTTCTCCGTGTATTAATTCAATACGATCATCTTCATGCAAAATACCCGCTTCAACCATTTGATGGTATTCCTGTCTAGTAAATAGGCGACGAGTGATCTTAGCTTCGGCTTGAGCAATCATAACTGGTAAGATTGATTTATCGGAAGATACGTAAAAGTTATCGTTTAGTAATTATAGTGTACCACAAAGAACTAGACAAAATAAAGTCAGACTTGATTAAGTCAATCTGCAATTATTTGTATGACCACGGTCATACAATTACTTATGTGGGTAAACCATGGTCGAGCGTGCATGCTGACTGGATCTACTTTAATACGGTTTTAGATGTAGATTATTTAGTCTCTCAATTTGATCATGACAAACGGCTGAATGTGCATCAGAACCTTGACCCTAAATCAGGGTTAGAACAAGGTTTGATAGATGAATCAACTGGGGAAGGTGTTATGGGGCTGCTGGAATGAGCACCAAGCAGCAGCTCTGTCACCGTATGCTAAGATCCTGCTAAATTGCAGATTCGCTATCACTATACTAAAACTAATTCCTACTTTGTCCTAATCTAATATATCTACCCAGTAGCCCGGATTCCGCCTGAAATAGCATTTACCGTCAGTAATAAATCCAGTAGAATGGATTCATCGCTATTACCAGTAGCTTTATTACTGCGCCAGGTGCGGATTTGGGAAATCTGATGCCGATGCAGTGCCGTCAGTTTAGGCTGGCGCATAGCGATCATCTTAGTAATGCGGGGACGCCGTTCCTCAATGCTGCTGTCATAAATGGTTTCAATAACCTGTCGGGTGCGATTCAGTTCCGCTAGAATCTGCTCCATAAACTGGTTCTTGAGATCGGGGTCTTCTACTAAATCTGCATACTCGTGCATTAGTGCTTCATCGGCCATTAATACGCCGGAGCTAGAGTTTGTTAGAATGTACCGAAATGGTGCGTAGCTGATGGCTTGCTCCTGGAGGAGAGCAAAATCGCCAGGACGCTCGTTTTGTAGCTGCTCTAGAGCGGTGCCTACTCCGTACCAGGCGGTTAAGAAGAAGCGGGCCTGGCTCCAGCTAAATACCCAAGGAATGGCCCGCAAATCATTCAATGTTCGTTGTCCGGTACGTCGGGCGGGGCGCGAACCGATACGGCTGGCTTCAATTACGTCGATGGGCGTAGCCTGGGAGTAGAAGTCCATAAAGCCCTCCGCTTGGAGTAACTTTCCGTAGTACTGACTACTTACATCCGATAAGTAATCCATGATTGGCTCTAACGGATGATCGGGCGATTCCAAACCCTGCTGGCGAAGGGTGGCTTTGGTGGTTCCAGCCAGCATTAGCTCCAGGTGGTAGGTACTGGTAATCAGGTTGGCGTATTTCTGGGCAATGGTTTCGCCCTGCTCGGTCAGGCGGAAGTCGCCCTGCAAGCTTTGATAAGGCAGTGATTCCAGAAAGCGGTGAGTAGGGGGCCCACCCCGACTTACAGTACCGCCAAGTCCGAGAAAATAGCGAACGCGCACACCGAGCATTTTCCCAACTTCGGTAAGGTTTCGCTGCCCCCGGTTCACGTTCCAAAGACTAGCTAGGATTCCTCCGTCTTTGTTACTATCGCTATAGCCCACCATTACCTGCTGTATGGGCTCAGCCTCTCCTTTTTGCTTCTGCTGATAAGTTAAGCTTCGCTGGGTGATGGGATGCTGAAGAAATTTATCCAAAATTTCCGGACTCCCCTTCAAATCATCAATGGTTTCAAACAAGGGTACTACCGGAAGTTGGCTGACCAGTCCCTCATCGCTCCAGAAAACTAATCCGGCTTCGCGGCCTAGTAGATATACCGTGAGCAGATCGGAAACGCTGCGGGTCATGCTAATAATTAGTGATCCTAACCCATTGGAACCGTAGCGTTGAATGAATTGATGCACTGTTCGATAGCAATCCAGTACCGCTTGGGCCTCGTTGGGCAAGGGTGCTTCGGCCTGGGTAAACGGACGGGCCGATTGCAACTCTCTCTCCAGAAACGCAATACGCTGCTCTTCTGACCAACTGGCGTAATCCGTGTTGGGTAAACCACCGTTGGTCAGCACGGCGGCCTGTAATAATTGAGAAACTGCTTTGTCGTGAAAGGCACTATTCTGCCGGATATCTAGTGCGGCCAGATGAAATCCGAACGTCTGCACTTTACGGATCAGTGGTTCTACTTCGTTCTGGGCTACCGATTTAGCGTTTATCTCATACAGTGTTTCCAGTAACAAGTCTAAATCTTCTAGCAATTCGGAGCTTTGCCGATAGGAGTACGGCTTTTCGTCCAGGTTACCGTATACATCTAACGGAATGCAGTGGTACATTAGATTTACTAACTGCCGCCATGGTTCATTAGTGTTGCGAGATAAGAAGGCTTTCGATGGCTCACCTATGCGTTCACTCATCTCATCTATCTCTTTATTCAATCGGGCCGGAACCACGTTACGGGTATCGGAGAAACTGAGTTTAACTGCGAGCTCTTCTAATTCTTTAGCGTGAAGCTGCAAGGCGTTCCGACGAAGCTCCAACAAGGTTTGTTGGGTTACCTCGGCGGTTACGAAGGGGTGTCCGTCCCGGTCGCCGCCTACCCAGTTGCCGAAGCGGATACGGGGTAGGGCTTGGTAGCTATCAATTCGTCGAGGATCAAAGCCGGAGTAACTCCAGGCATCGCGCAGGCGCTGGTCAGCCCAGGTTAAACTCTGGGGAAAGACGTGAGTCAGGTAATACATCATGTTCCGTAACTCATCTGTTACCATGGGTTTCTCTAGGTAGATCTCACCGGTGCGCCACAGAATTTCCAGTTGATTTTTGATGGCTTCCCGGATGCCCTGCTGTTCCTGAGGCGTCCATACAGGGTTCTCTCGCTTCACCAGCAGCAAATACATATCGCGCAAGTGGCGCAGTACCGTGGCCCGCTTGGCTTCGGTAGGGTGAGCGGTGAGTACCGGTTCAATACGAATTTGAGGCAGTTGGCCGGCAATATCTTTTTCGGAGAAACCTTCTTCGGTTAGTTGATGAAAAGCCTTGGCCCATAATCCGGAGATACGATTCAGGCCGCCTTCAGTTTCCAGCCGTCGCCGGTGCTGGGCAGTAGCATTCTCTTCCACCAGGTTTAACCACTGAAAGTAGGTAGCAAACAGGCGTACCATGTTACGGTTCATGGTTTCCGGTTCGTGGTCAATAGCATCAGCCAATTGAGGTTCTCCCAGCGATTGTAGTACTTCGCGGAGGCAATCGCTTAAAAAGCGGGTATCATTTTCTACCTTTTCAACATCAATAGAAGCATCGGTGACGAGCATAGGTTTGTGGTTTTGATAGTTTTACTATTAAATTTAATTGTAATAGTTTAAATTGAATTTACGACTTTTTGGGATGCGCGGGCGAGAATGCTACGAAAAAATTAGAAAAACAATCTAAACCACAGAAAAATGAAATTAGAGACCATTTTCAAGCATAACCAGCAATGGGTACAAGAAAAACTAAGTACCGATACTGAATACTTTGAGGACTTGTCCAAAGGGCAGCAGCCCGAAATCCTATATATCGGCTGTTCCGATAGCCGGGTAACAGCCGAGGAAATGATGGGTGTCAGTTTGGGTCAGGTGTTTGTCTACCGCAATATTGCCAACATGGTTTCCAGTTTGGACTTAAGCGCTATGTCGGTTATCAACTATGCGGTCAATCATCTGAAGGTAAAACATATAGTGGTGTGCGGGCACTACCACTGCGGAGGCGTGAAGGCCGCGATGCAAGCCAAAGATTTGGGTATTCTGAATCCCTGGCTTAGAAACATCCGGGATGTATACCGGCTCCATAAAGACGAGCTTAACGCAATAGAAAACGAAGATGATCGCTACAATAAATTAATAAGGTTAAACGTACGGGAACAGTGCATCAACGTGCTGAAAACTGCCGAAGTGCAAGTTGCTTATCGCAAAGGTGCTCTCCAGGTACACGGCTGGGTATTCGATATCCGCACCGGTCAACTGATTGACCTTGAACTGGACTTTGATAAAATTCTGGCGGGTATTATGGAAATATATACGTTGAGTTAGAATTCTAAACCTGCAAGAAATACAGTAGCCTGTAGCTCCGAAGAATCATTCGTGCCGGATAGATTTTACCGGATTGGCGGTAGAGGCTCGGATAGCTTCGTAGCCAACTGTGATTAGCGTAAGTGCCAAGACTAGCACTATGGCAATAATGAAGATAACCGCACTCATGGGTACGTGGTACACAAAATTTTGCAGCCAGTCGTTCATCAGTAAATACGCTAACGGAATGGCGATTACGATGGCAATCAGCACCATTTTTACGAAGTTAGTAAGCAGCAATGCGATGATCTGCGGTACCGAAGCCCCCAGCACTTTACGAATACCGATTTCTTTAGTACGGCGCTCCGCCATGTAGGAAGCCAATCCAAAGAGACCTAGGCAAGCAATTAAAATGGCTAGTACTGAGAAAGTCTGGGCAAGATCGGCCATGCGGGATTCAGCTTGGTACATCCGGCCAAACTCATCGCTCAGAAACCAGTAATCAAAACCAACGTTCGGAAAGGCCTCTTTCCACTGATCTTCCAGGTAGGCCAAATGGGTCTGCAAATTCTCAGTAGGCAGTTTTACATACACAATCTGATCAATGGGGTGCGGACGGGCGTTAATTGCCAACGGACCAATGGTCTGGTGCATAGAGCGGTACGGAAAATCTTCCACTACCCCGATCACGGTTCCCGAGCGTTCGGTTTGAGAATTGAGCACTTCCATACCTAGTACTTCGTCTAGTTCTATTCCCAGATTTCGCAACGCGGCTTCATTGAGAAGGTAGGCGTTAGAATCGGAGGGGTTGCTGGGATCAAAGAAGCGGCCGGTGATTAGTTCCAGATCGTAGGTTTCGGGGAAAGCAAAGTCTACATTTAGTTGGCTCCAGTCGTATTCCTGCTCACTATTAACCGACGGAAAGATCAGTGTGGTACCGAGCGGGCCGAAGTAGTTTTGGCGGGGTAGGTGGTTTCCCATCGTTACCTGCTGAATGTCGGGGTTTTGCAGCAGTGCCTGCCGGTAAGCTGGGTAGCGATTAACATCCGCAAATCCTCCGAAGCGGATGGAAACCATCTGCTCGCTGCCTTCATTAAGTTTAGAACTTTGAATATAATTCATCTGGTGCAGCATCACTCCGGTGCTAATCACCAGAATAACGGTAATAGTAAATTGGAAAGTCACCAGCACCTTGCGGAATAATTCGGGGCTTTTTCCGGTTTCCTGCTGTCCCTTTAATACCTCTACCGGATTAAAACCCGACAGAAACAGTGCCGGATAGCTACCGGCCACTACGGCTACCAGTAGTAAAATACCAAAAACTCCGATGATAATTGCTGGATCGAGCAGGGAAGTCAGAGAAAAGTTTTTGTACGCCAGATCGTTAAACGTAGGTAGGAACAGGGCAATAAGCAGCACTCCCAGTATCAAACCTAGCAAAGTAGTTAGGAACGATTCGTTCATGAACTGGGCAATCAGTTGCTTGCGGTTGCTACCCATCGCTTTACGTAGCCCTACCTCCTTGGCTCGTTTAGACGAACGGGCGGTCGCCAGATTCATATAGTTAATACAGGCAATGATCAGAATCAGCAGCCCGATAGAGCCAAAAATGTACACGTACTGAATATCTCCGGCACCCTCATTGGTCCACTGATTCACCTCGTCAAAATGGAGTTTAGTAACCTTCTGAATAAACGGGTCGACCTGAGGTGCATCTTCGCCTAGTCCACTAGTAACTAGTTGACCTAAATTCTTCTGTACTTGCTCAGCATCAGCGTCTTCCGATAGAACGATGTAAGCGGAAAAGAAGCCTTGCTGTAGATTGTCAGCGAACTCATCTAAACTTATATCACCGTCGAAAAAGGGGCGGAGCACCTCATAGTTCACCAAATACTTGGGCTGAAGATGGGAGTTACTGGGGAAATCTTCGATCACCGCCGTTACGATGGTTTCTACCTCCTGATTATCTGTCATACCTGGATGGCTCACGTCTAGTCGCTTACCAATCGGATCTTCGTCACCGAACAGGCTTTCTGCTGCCGATTCGGTCAGAACAATGGCGTTGGGCAGCGTAAAAACTTCGTCCGGGTTACCCTTTACGATGGGAAAGTATAGTACTTTATCAAAGGAACCTTCCGTCCAGAACAGCTCTTCGGTCAAAATGATTTTATCGATCTCCTTATTAGAAACGGCAGCCGGATAGCCCGCCCAAAGGTAACGAAGAGCTTCTTTCACATCCGGGTACTGCTCCTTCAGTTGGGATGCCCAGCCTCCGGGCACGTAGGTTTGTTGAAAAGTATTGCCATCGTCCATGGTTACTGTAGCTCCAATCCGGTAGGTACGATCCGCCTCGGGGTGAATGGTATCAAAGCTAAGTTCATCAACGATATACAGAAAAATGAACACGGTGCTGGCTAGCCCTACCGCCAAACCGAAGATGTTGATGAACGCAAAGATCTTTTGCTTAGTGATGTTGCGAAGGGCGACGAGGAAATAATTTTTAATCATAATAGATAAAGATTGGTGGGACCAATAAAACAGTAACTTCCTTACTTTTGACAATAAGGAATACCTGCAACCACTACTTACATAACGGCAACCCCAAGATTATACCACCTTTCTATATCCTTGATTATGAGATAGTTGCTAATTAAGAAAAAGAGGTGATTTGTCCGATTTTAAAGCGCGACTGTCCTAAATCGGACAAAAAGAGTTATTAATATAAGCAACAGACCATATGGCAAAAGTCCAGACTTAACGAGCTAGCAAGTACGATTTCAGCGACTCGTAATCGGGGGAGATGGACTTAGCTTGTTTAGGCTGGTTGATGGCGGTCTGCAGTGCTTCGGGCAAAGGGATAGATTCGCTGATGGCCTCTTCAACTGTATCTTTAAACTTGGCTGGATGAGCCGTGGCTAGTACTATTCCGTTTACTCGTCCGGGCTGTCCCTCAAGATAGTCTTTCAGCCCCAAGTAACCTACCGCCGTGTGAGGACACATGGTGTAGCCGTAGTATTTTTCGTACACTTCTCGGATGGCCTGTTGGGTGGCTTCGTCAGAATATCGATTGCCGGAGATATCTTCCTGAATAGAATCCAGTAGTTCTTCATCTGAACCGGCGTAGCCGTAGAAAGCCTGCAAACGGGCGAAGTTACTGGGATTGCCCACGTCCATCGCATTAGAAATGGTTTGTACCGACGGACGGGGAGTGAATTTCCCGGTTTCCAGATATTCGGGTACTACGTCGTTTACGTTAGTGGAGGCAATAATATGGTCAATTGGTAAGCCCATTTGCTTGGCAATGAGTCCGCCACAAAGGTTGCCAAAGTTGCCGCTGGGTACGGAAAAGACTAACGGCCAGTCGGGGTTAAACGCTAGATCGCGCTTACGTTGAGCGTAGGCGTTGAAGTAATAGAACGATTGGGGAATCAATCGGCTGATATTGATTGAGTTAGCCGACGAAAGAGTTACTTCCTTCCGCAGTTCCTGATCCAGAAACGCCTCTTTCACCATGCGTTGGCAATCGTCGAAGGTTCCGGAAACTTCCAGCGCGGATACGTTATTGCCCACCGTCGTAAGCTGCTTCTCCTGAATCTCACTTACTTTTCCGCTGGGGTACAGCAGCACTACGTTAATACCCGGTACGTTCAGAAAACCCTGAGCTACGGCACTACCCGTGTCGCCCGAAGTAGCTACCAGAATGGTTCGTTCCTGTTCGCTGGGCGACTGCTGCAAGAACCAGGACATGGTACGGGCCATAAACCGCGCCCCAAAATCTTTGAACGCTAGCGTGGGCCCGTGAAAGAGCTCCAATACGTGAACCTCCTCATCCAGCGTAGCCACTGGAGCTGGAAAGTTGATCGCATCTTCCACCAGGTCGCGCAGCTTAAGTGCCGGAATCTCGTCAGCCAGTAAGGTAACTGCTACCTGAAACGCAATCTCGGGGAAAGTAAACTTCTCAATCTCATCCAGAAACTCCTCGTCCAGCAACGGTAAATAAGTAGGCATGTACAACCCATTGTCCGCCGGTAAACTCTGAAAAACCGCCTCCTGAAAAGAAACTATTTGTGATCGTGATGTATCGTTGGTACTGTATAGTTGCATGATTTTTAGTCCACGGTTAACAGTCAATAGTCCACAGCAGAATGAGTTTCAATTTTACGTTGTTCACTGCACATTGTTAATTGATTATTCTCGGTCCCTGTTGGTTGATGCCGGAAACGTAAAGGTCGCTGTCGATATTGAGGGCACCAAAGGTATTTTGCATTTTTCGTCCTACCTCCTCGGCAGTTCGGCGGTTTTTACTGAGTGCGAAAATGGATGGTCCCGAGCCGGAGATACCGCATCCCAAAGCTCCCGCCGCCATGGCACTAGCTTTTACGCTATCGAAGCCGGGAATGAGTAACGAGCGGATAGGTTCAATGATTACATCCTGCATAGAGCGGCCGATCAAATCAAAATCGCCCTGCCACAGTCCGGCAATTAGTCCGGCGGTGTTGCCCCACTGAATGGTAGCATCTTCTAGCGAAATCTGCTTCC
>ERZ1740058.591-NODE-591-length-25755-cov-9.553735_pt1 | contig 25755 bp, 22 predicted proteins | sample MGYA00581745_ERZ1740058 | MGnify/ENA primary metagenome ERZ1740058 (study PRJEB43018, sample SAMN04849742) | marine metagenome | isolation source: floating plastic debris | place: Pacific Ocean | collected 2008-08-30 | study: EMG produced TPA metagenomics assembly... | reverse complement strand
AGCACCAAGCCGAGCATCGCGCCCATGAAGGCCAGCAAGAACATCATGAAGCGGCCTTGGTGGGCGTAGCCCTTCAAGTATCCGCCAGCGTAAATGACGATCAGGGTGCCGATCCCCGTGATCAGCAGAGCGAATGTGAGCGACAGGCCATCGATCCGTTGGGAATAGCGCACCCCGAGCGCATCCACCCAAGTCACGCCGGCCAGCAAGACCTCGCCGGCTGACACCTGCGGAAGGAAGGCCACCAGCACGACGAAGAGCGCCGCCGGGATGAGCGCTAAGACCCATGCCCCTGCAGCGCCTAATCTTCCAATAAGCCACGGTGCGACGAGCGCACCAATAAAGGGCAAGAGCGCGAGCCAGAGGACGAGAGACGGCGCGAGCGTGGGCATAAGATCCAAAAAGCAGCGCGCCGGGGGCGGCCTGGCCAGAGAGGCCATAGCCTTTAGTCCTCAGATTACTGTTCGGCAATCCTTCACTGCCGTCGGTGCTGGGTCCCGGTTGCATGGTGTTAGGCGCGAACACCATCCGATCACACCAAATTATTCAAAGCGCCGCATCGCTTTGGGATACGGGTTCCTGCACAACGGCCTATATTTGGAGCGGTTATAAAGTGTGGAGAGAGCGCATGAGCAGCCAGGACATCGCCGAGAAGATCAAGAAAAGTGACCGTGAATGGCGCGAGCAGCTGACGCCCGAGCAGTACCGCGTCGCCCGCAAGCACGGCACCGAGCGCGCTGGCACAAGCCCGCTGAACTTGGAAAAGCGGGCGGGAACGTTCAGCTGCGTTTGTTGTGGTCAGCCCCTTTTCCGCTCGGAAGCAAAGTATGAGTCCGGCACTGGCTGGCCGAGCTTCTTTGCACCGATCAACGAGCACGCCATTGAAGAACATGTCGACCGCTCGCTGTTCATGCGCCGCACCGAAACGCGGTGTTCGCGGTGCGATGCCCACTTGGGGCACGTGTTCCCAGACGGCCCTCGCCCAACGGGTCTGCGCTACTGCATGAACGGGGTCGCACTCGAGTTTACGCCGGACGACGCTGCGTGAGCTTTGACCGATCGGCCGCCCTTCCGCCCCGCGCGGATCGGCGGATGTCTCACAGCACACACCACGGTGTGACGCTGGAAGACCCCTATGCATGGTTGCGGGCGGAGAACTGGCGCGAGGTCATGCGCACGCCCAGCACGTTGCCGGCCGACATCGCAGCGTTCTTGAACGGCGAGAACGACTACGCCGACGCTGTGATGGCGCCGCTCAGCACGCTGCGCGACACGTTGTTTGCCGAAATGCGCGGGCGGATCGCAGAGACCGATTGGTCCGTTCCGACGGTGGACGGCGAGTACGCCTATGGCAGCGACTATGTGGAGGGGGGCGAACACCCGCGGCTTATCCGTATGGCGCGCGCCGATGGCGAGATGCTGTCCGAAGGCGATGCGCTCCCGGACACCGAAGTCCTTCTCGACGGCAACCTTGAGGCGGCGGACTCCGGCTATTTTCGGCTCGGCGGGATCGCCCATGCGCCGGACCACAAGTCGATCGCCTGGAGCGCCGACCGCGCGGGCGCTGAACTCTTCACGCTATCGATCCGCGACCTCAGCACCGGCGCCGACACGGTGCTGTTTGAGGACGTGACGCCGGCCGCCACCTTCGCTGCCGATGGCAAAACCGTCTTCACCGTGGCGCTCGACGACAACCACCGCCCCTGTAAAGTCTTGGCGCGCAGTCCCTCCACTGATGTAAAGACAGTCTATGAAGAGGCTGACCCCGGTTTTTTCGTAGGCGTCAGCCGGACGCTATCGGGCCGCTTTGTCGTCATCGATAGCCACGACCACGAAACCTCAGAAGCGTACCTGATCGACGCTGACGATCCTTTGGGCGAGCCGCGGATCATCGCCGAGCGGCGGCCGGGAGAAGAATACGACATCGAGCACCGCGGCGATCAGCTGTTCATCCGCACCAATCGCGACGCCGAGGACTTCCGCATCGTCTCCGCCCCCGTCGCCACGCCTGGGCGCGACCACTGGCAGGACGTGGTGCCCCATCGCCCGGGCACGTTCATCGTGTCGATGAATGTTTTTGCGGGCTTTCTGGTGTGGCTCGAGCGGGAGAACGCCCTCCCGCGGATCATGATCCGCCGCCTGTCGGACGGCGACACCCATTCCATCGCCTTCGACGAGGAAGCCTATGCGCTCGGCATGTCGGAGGGGTATGAGTTCGATACCGAAACGCTTCGCTTCAGCTACGCGTCGATGACCACGCCCACCGAGGTGTGGGACTACAATATGGCAACGCAAGAGCGTCGACTGCGCAAGCGCCAGCAGATCCCGTCTGGGCATGATCCCTCGCAATACGTGACGCGCCGCCTGGTGGCCCGCGCATCGGACGGCGCCGAAGTGCCGGTGAGCCTGGTGCACCACGCCTCGACGCCGGTGGACGGGAGCGCGCCTTGCCTCATTTACGGGTACGGCGCTTACGGCATCACCATTCCGGCCGCCTTCAACGCCAATGCGCTCAGCCTGGTGAACCGCGGCGTAGTCTATGCCATCGCCCACGTGCGCGGCGGGATGGACCGGGGCTTTGACTGGTACGCCCACGGCCGGCGCGAGCACAAAGAGAACACCTTCTCCGACTTTGTGGCCGCCACCGATCACCTCATCGCGACGGGCTATGCCGCGCCGGGCAAAGTCGCTGCGCAGGGCGGCTCGGCGGGCGGTATGCTGATGGGCGCCATCGCAAACCGCGCGGGGGACCGCTACGGCGCCATCGTCGCGGAAGTGCCCTTTGTGGACGTCCTCACCACCATGCTCGACGACACGCTTCCGCTAACGCCGCCGGAGTGGCCCGAGTGGGGCGATCCCATCCGCGATCCAGAAGCCTTTCATCGCATGAAGGGCTACTCGCCGGTCGACAACGTTGCCGCCCAATCCTATCCGGCAATCCTAGCGCTCGCCGGCGTGTCAGACCCACGCGTCACCTACTGGGAGCCCGCCAAGTGGGTGGCGCGATTGCGTGAACACGCCACCAACGATCCACTGATTGTACTGCGCACCAACATGGAAGCCGGGCACGGCGGCGCCTCGGGTCGATTCAAGCGCCTTGAGGAAGTCGCTCTCGTCCAAGCGTTCATCCTCGCCTGCGTTCAGCCATCGGCGAGCGCATGAAGGTGACGCCTCGGCACTTGTCACAGCGGCGCGGTAGCACAACGCTATGGGTTGCCGGGTAGCGGGACCCAGCATCGTCGGGCACGCGGGTGCTCAGGGAGGAAGCCAATGCGTTCAACCATGATCGCGGCCGTGGCCGTCGCAACAATCACCATGGTACTGCCCGTCGCCCCGGTGTCGGCGCAGGGGGTTGAGACACAGTTCCGCTTCGCGCGGGTCTACTCGATCACCCCCCAGTGCAGCGAACACCCGAATGCGCCGGTGATCGGCCGGGTTTCCGGTTCTAGCGCTGAGCGCAAGTCGCGCGGGTTATCATTCGTTGGTTGCTTTGAAACGTTTCAGGAATGCGAGGCTTGGCGCGCCTTTGCATCCTCGAATGTCGCTGGGCGGTTCATCCAGAACCGTTGCGAACAACGCTTCTGACGCCCTCGGCAAAGCGATCAACTCTTCCCTGTTCACGGCAGTGTTGACCGCGCGCAGGCTTCGAACTGACCGCAAACCCGCTACGGTGCGGTCCGAAAAGTGGGAGAAATCGATGCGATTCGTCATCACCGCAGCCGCGATTATCTGCACAGCGTTTCCGGTAACGCTGGGATCCGGCTCCGCCAGCGCGCAAGGGATCGAAACACAATTCATCCGCTCGCGAGTGCTCGCCCAAACTCCGCAGTGTCGCAATAATCCCAACGCACCGGTCGTCGGCCGCGTTGCTGGAGCGGGCACGGGGCAGCAGGGCCGCGGCCTGTCTTTTGTGGGCTGTTTCGACACCACCGCGCAGTGCAATCAATGGCGCGGCGCGGTCTCTGGCATTGTCCGAGGGCGACTGATTCAAAACACCTGTGAAGCGCGCCGCTGACAGGCAAACAAAATGGGGCGTGCGAGTTTCCTCACGCCCCTTTCGCGTCACTGCGGAGCCTTTCCGCGAGACCTAGGCCGCTGCGTGAAGCTCAGCCACATATTCCCAGTTGACGAGGCTATCCCACCACGCTTCCAGGTACTTCGGTCGGGCGTTGCGGTAATCGATGTAGTAGGAGTGCTCCCACACATCGACACCCAGGATCGGTGTCGCGCCGTGGACGAGCGGATTCTCGCCGTTCGGCGTTTTCATGATCTCAAGCTTGCCGTCCTTTACGGCGATCCAGGCCCAGCCTGAGCCGAACTGGCCAACACCGGCGGCAATGAAGTCGGCCTTCGCCTTGTCGTAACCGCCGAGGTCGCTGTCGATCTTGGCCGCGATTTCGGAGGGCATGGTGCTCTTGCCACCGCCCGGCTTCATCCATTTCCAAAAGTGGATGTGGTTGTAGTGCTGGCCAGCGTTGTTGAAGAGGCCGGCGTTGGTGCCAAAGCTCTTCTTCACGATGTCTTCCAGGCTGTCGTTCTCCATGCCGGTGCCGGCCAGGAGTTCGTTGCCCTTGGTCACGTAAGCTTGGTGGTGCTTGTCGTGGTGAAACTCCAGCGTTTCAGCCGACATGTACGGACCCAACGCATCGTAGGCGTAGGGCAGATCGGGCAAAGTGAAGGACATGAGGCAACTCTCTCGCTCGGAAGGATTTGTGAAAGGTGCGCCATTGGCGGACCGTCTGTTTTCAAATTAGTCCGGGTCAAACACCGTTCAACGCAAAGCTGCCCGGCGCGACGGGGAAATGGCGAAACGGACTGGCGCTCAGACGTGGGCGTAGTCCCAGTACGCCTGGCGGGCCTTGTTAAAGACCGGGCCGGGTTGGAACTCGCGGTCTTCCAACTTGGTAATGGGCATCACCTTGGAATAATTGCCGGTCTGAAACACCTCGTCGGCGTCCATGAAGTCGCTCACCTTCAGCGAGGCTTCCTCCACCCGCACCCCGGCTTTGCGCAAAAGATCCATCACGCGGTGGCGGGTGATGCCGGCCAAGAAAGATCCGTTTTCCGCCGGGGTCACGCAGACACCGTCCTTCACCATGAAGATGTTGGAGGTGGCGAGTTCAGCGACGTTGCCCAGCATGTCGAGCACCAACGCATTGTCAAAACCGGCTGACCGCGCCGCTGACAGCGCCCGAGCGTTGTTGGGGTAAAGGCAGCCCGCCTTGGCGTTGGTGGGCATGCACTCCAGCGTCGGCCGGCGGAATTTTGACACAGTGATGGATCCGCCGGACGGCTTGGGCATCGGCGTCTCATAAAGGCACAGCAGGAAACGCGTGGTGTCCGGGTCAGGGGCCACGGCAGAGTAGCCGCCGTTCTCAGCCCAATACATGGGGCGGATGTAGAGCGGTGTGCCGGAGGCGAATTTGGTGAGGCCTTCGCTCACGAGCTCGGTCATCTCCCCCACCGACATGGAAGGCTTTAGGCCAAGCGCTTCAGCGCTAGCGTTGACGCGGGCAAGGTGAAGATCGAGGTCAGGCGTCACACCCTCGAACGCACGCGCGCCGTCAAACACGGACGAGCCAAGCCAAAAGGCATGGGTGCGCGGCCCAATCACCGACGGGTTGCCCGGCAGCCACTCGCCATCAAGCCACGTCCAAGTGTCAGACCATTCGATCATCGGTTCGCCTCCGCCCTACTCTCGCCGCACCTTTACCATTGCTTGGCCCCGACGAAAGGCCTTCGCGCGTGACGCAGCCGCGCGGGCGGTGTTATGGCGGGCCAGAAGGAGACCGCCCCATGCTGCCCGTGTTCGTGTTCGACGCCTACGGCACCTTATTCGACGTCCACGCCGCCGTGCGCCACCACGCCGAGGCTGTGGGTCCGGACGCTGATCGACTGTCGGCGCTGTGGCGCACCAAGCAGCTGGAGTACTCGTGGACCCGGGCGCTGTCGGGCGAGTATGTCGACTTCTGGCGGCTCACTGAGGCGGCGCTCGACTACGCGTTTGAGAAAATCCCCGGCACCAACCGGGAGACGCGCGAGGAACTGCTCGACGCGTACCGCACCCTGGACGCTTATCCCGAGGTGATCGACGTCCTGACAAGGTTGCGTGATGCGGGCGCGAAGACTGCGATCTTGTCGAATGGCTCGCCGGGCATGCTCGAGCTGGCTGTGCGCGCGGCAAAGATTGGCGAACTGCTAGACGATGTCATCTCGGTGGACAGCCTGCGCACCTACAAGCCGCTGCCCGTGGTCTACGAGCAGGTCACCACCAAGTTCCGCGTGTTTCCCGACGCAGTGTCGTTCCAGTCCTCCAACCGATGGGATGTGGCTGGCGCCAGCGCGTTCGGCTTCCGAACGGTTTGGATCAACCGCACCGGCGAGCCGGAGGAATATCCTGACATGGCGCCCGCCGCGACCCTGTCGGATCTCAACGGGCTCGACACGCTGTAGCGCGCCGTTCTCGCCGGCGCGCTGATTCGGGTAACGCGTTAGGCGGGCGAGGCGGACTGGTCGTCGGGGCCGGCGGTGCCGTCTTCGGCGATTTTCTTGGCGCCTAAGCCAATGCCGATTAGCCCAACGCCATTAAAGATAAAGTCGATGGCGACAAACAGGCCGATCACCCAACCCCACTGGCTGAACCATGTGGCGGCGCTTTCTGCGGGCGCCATGGCTTCATCGGTCGGCAGTTCCACCAGGTAGAACACCATCAGACCGAGCGCGATGCTGATGACGCCCGCAAGGCCGAGCCAAACCGAGGCGCCGCCCTGTTTCATTTGCACGGCCATGAAAATGCGGAACACGCCGACCACAACAAATGTCGCGGCCAAGAGAATGGTCAGCCACCACGCCGATTGCACGGGAAGGACGACCATCAACACGCCGGCGGCGAGATAAAGCGCGCCGACAAGCACATGCCCAACGGTCGGTTTCCAACCTGGATAGCGAAATCCGTCGATCATCTGCGCGATGCCGGCGCAAATGGCCAACACGCCGAACCAGATCACCGTAACGATGGTGAGGAAGCCGGCCATGCCCAGGCCTACGATGCCCAGGATCAGCATCAAAATGCCGAGTCCCACCATCCATTTCCAATTCGCCGAAACGATCTTCAGCTGTTCGTCGAACTGACCGCCGCTGATCATGCTCATGCCTTCTGCCTCTCCCGCTTACCGCCTGCTCAGAGCGCTGCCAGAAGCCGCGCCCAGGACCGGATGCCTTTGTGAAAACTCTTCAGGTCGTACTTCTCGTTCGGTGAGTGGACGCGGTCATCCTCCAGCCCAAAGCCGATGAGCAGCGCGTCCATCCCCAAGACCGTCTTAAAGTCATGTACGATAGGAATGGAACCACCAACGCCGATCATTGCGGTCTGCGTTTGCCATTCCTCGGCGAGGACCTTTTGCGCAGTTTTCAGCATCGGCCAGTCGGCCGGCACCTGGATGGCCGGCCCAGACCCGTGCGTTTCAAACTCAACGCTGCAGTCCGCCGGCACCATTTCGCGGGCGTAGGCTTTGAACGCCTCGATGATTTTGGCTGGGTCCTGCGTGCCGACGAGGCGGAAGGAGACTTTCGCTTGCGCCTCAGCGGGTATGACGGTTTTGAAGCCCGCGCCGGAGTACCCGCCGCTCATGCCGTTCACCTCGCAGGTGGGCCTGGACCAGACAAGCTCCAGGATCGAGCGGCCCTCCTCGCCGGCAGGTTTCGATAGCCCGACGGTGCCGAGGAACTCCCCTGCCGTCATGCCAAGGCTGTCCCAATTGGCGAGCGTTCTGGGGTCCACCTCGTGCACGCCGTCGTAAAAGCCTGGCAGGGTTACGCGCCCGGCATCGTCATGCAGGCCCGCCAGAATCTTCGCGACCACGCTGTTAGGGTTGCGCGCCGCCCCGCCGAAATAACCGGAGTGCAGGTCCCTGTCGGCCGCGCGCACGGTCATGGTGATCGTGATGTTGCCGCGCAGCGACATGGTGATCGCGGGGGTGTCGCGGTCCCACATGCCGGTATCGCAGACGAACACCGCATCGGCCTGCAGTTCGTCCTTCGCCTCGGCAAAAAAGCCGGGGAGCGAGGGCGAGCCGCTCTCCTCTTCGCCCTCCAGCATGATGGTGACTTTGACCGGAAGCTCACCCTCCACCGCCTTGATGGCCCGCAGCGCCTCCACAAAGGTCATCACCTGGCCTTTGTCGTCCGCCGCCCCCCGCGCGACGATCATCTTCGAGCCGTCGGGGCGCTCAGCCACACGCGGCGCGAACGGGTCGGTCTCCCAAAGCTCCAGCGGGTCGACGGGCTGCACATCGTAGTGGCCGTAAAACAAGATATGCGGGCGGTTGTCCGGCCCATCCGATTTGGCGAGCACGATGGGATGGCCGATGGTGTTGCGCACCTCAGCATGCAGGCCAAGCGTCGCAAGATCGGCCGCCAAATGCTCAGCGGTGCGGCGACAATCGGCGGTGTAGGCCGGATCGGTGGAGATCGACGGAATCTTTAAAAGTTCAAACAGACGATCAAGGCTGGCGTCGAGGTCTGTATCGACCCGGTTAAGGATGCTGTCGATGTCCATGGGGTCTCCGTCGTTATCCACAGTTGCGCTTAAGGGCTGTCAGGCGATACTTGCGTTGTCTTGGGGGTGAGTGATGGATCAGGCCGCGCACGATGCTTGGATGGGTTTGGCGCAAAAGGCGTTAAAGGGCGCGCCGCTCGACACGCTGAACACTGCGTTCCCCGATGGCTTTACGCTAGGTCCGTTACACGCGCCGATGAGCCCCGTCTATTCCGGGCGTCCAGTCGCCGGCCCGTGGCGCGTGGTGCAGCGCATCGCCCATGACCAGCCGCCCTCGAAGGTCGTCGCCGAGCTGATGAACGGAGCGGACGCCTTATCGCTTGTGTTTGCGGGCGCACCGGATGCGTTTGGCGCCGGCCTCACGACCGCCACCGCTGACGAACTCGACACTTTGCTGGGCGAGGTGATGCTCGATCACTGCCCGATCTACCTCTCGGCTGGCGCACGGGGCGCTGGGGCGGCAGCGCTGCTCTCTGCGGTGGTGGCAAAGCGGCGGACGCTGCCGCGCGAACTCCATCTCGGTCTCGACCCCTATGGCGCGGCGCTCGCCACCGGCCAACTGGTGGCGCTGCCCATAGCGGATGCGGTGGAAGCGGCGGAAACTCACGATCTGGAGGGGACCATCGCGCTTGCCGATGGTCGGCCCGTGGCCGAAGCGGGCGGGACGCCGGCTCAGGAGCTTGCCTTCGCCCTCGCCGCCTTCGCCGGACACATGGAAGACCTGATCGACGCTGGCATAGACCCTGGCACGGCAGCGCGGCGCACGGCCATGGCGCTGAGCGCGAGCCAAGATCAGTTCACCAGCATCGCGAAGCTCCGCGCCGCCCGCCGCCTGCACGCTATGGTCGTTGAGGCGTTCGGCGCCAACACCGCGCTGCAGCTTTGGGTGACAACACAGCGGCGGATGCTGTCGCATACCGACCCCACCACGAACCTCTTGCGCCTTACCATTGCCGCGTTCAGCGCCGGCGTCGGCGGGGCTGATGCGGTGACGGTGTTGCCGTACGCGCCGGACGGTCGCCAGCTCGCCTCCCGCATGGGCCGCAACATTCAGCGCCTCTTGCTGGAAGAAAGCCACCTCGGGGTCATCGCCGATCCTGCCGCCGGTTCTGGCGCGGTCGAAGCGCTCACCGACGAGATCGCTGCCGCCGCTTGGGCCAAGTTTCAGACCCTCTCGCATGTCGGCCTTAGGCAGAGCCTGATGGGCGGCACTGTGCAGTCCGACATTGCCGCATCCGTCGACGCTGAGGCCGCCGCCCTTAACGAGGGCGAACGCACCATTGTGGGCGTCACAAAATTCCCGCCACCCAACGATCAATCCGCTTCACCAATCCTCGTCGACGCCCCACAGCCGACCGGTGCGCCGCCGCCGGATCATTCGGTCCGTGCGCTCACCATCGCCGCGACAATGGGCGCGAGCATCGCCGACTTGAACCAGCCGCCCGCGAGCGTGAGGTCCCTGCCCCCGACCCGCCTCAGCGCCGCGCAGGAGGACGCCCGATGAAGCCCGACTTCAGAGAGATTCCCTACACGGCCTCCGCGCGCCCCTTGCCCGACCAACGCGAGTGGCAGTCGCCGGAGGGTATTCCGGTTCGCGCGCTCAATGCCGCGGCTGACGTGGCAGACCTGCCGATTGGCACCATCCCCGGCGCCGCCCCTTACATCCGCGGCCCCTACCCGACCATGTACGTCCAGCGGCCCTGGACCGTCCGCCAATATGCGGGCTTCTCGACAGCGGAAGAGTCCAACGCCTTTTATCGCCGCAACCTTGCGGCGGGCCAAAAGGGGCTGTCGGTCGCCTTCGATCTTGCCACCCACCGTGGCTACGACAGCGACCATCCGCGCGTCGCCGGCGATGTTGGCATGGCCGGCGTAGCGATCGACTCCATCCTCGACATGCAGACCCTGTTCGACGGCATTCCGCTCGACGAAATGACCGTGTCGATGACCATGAACGGCGCGGTTTTGCCGGTGCTGGCGCTCTACATCGTCGCCGCCGAAGAACAGGGTGTGCCGCAATCCAAACTCGCGGGGACCATTCAGAACGACATTCTGAAAGAGTTCATGGTCCGCAACACGTTCATTTATCCGCCGCAGCCATCCATGCGGATCGTGTCGGACATTTTCGCGTTCACCGCGCAAAACATGCCGCGGTACAATTCGATCTCGATCAGCGGCTATCACATGCAAGAAGCCGGGGCGACGGCGGACCTGGAGCTTGCCTACACCCTCGCCAACGGCATCGAGTACGCCCGCGCCGGTGTGGCTGCCGGGCTCGACATCGACAAGTTTGCGCCGCGGCTGTCGTTCTTCTGGGCGATTGGCATGAACTTTTTCATGGAAGTCGCCAAGATGCGGGCCGCCCGCTTCTTGTGGGCCGAGCTAATGGGCGAGTTTGAGCCCAAAGATGCGCGGTCCCTGTCGCTGCGCACCCACTGCCAAACGTCGGGTTGGTCGCTGACGGCGCAGGACGTTTACAACAACGTTGCGCGGACCATGGTCGAGGCGATGGCCGCCACCCAGGGCGGCACGCAGAGCTTGCATACCAACTCGCTCGATGAGGCCTTGGCGCTGCCCACGGACTTCTCCGCCCGTATCGCGCGCAACACACAGCTCGTTCTGCACATGGAATCGGGCACGACGCGCTTTATAGATCCGTGGGGCGGATCGCCCGCGGTGGAGCGTTTGACCCACGATCTTGTCGCCCGCGCCCGCGAGCACATCGCCGAAGTGGAAGCGATGGGCGGGATGGCTAAAGCCATCGAGGCAGGCACGCCGAAGCTGCGCATCGAAGAGGCCGCCGCCAAAGCGCAGGCCCGTATCGATAGCGGCGAACAAACCGTCGTGGGCGTGAACCGCTACAAGCCGGACTTCGACGAGGACGTGGAAGTTTTGAAGGTCGACAACTCCGCTGTGCGCGCGCAGCAGCTGTCAAAGCTCAGCCGGCTGCGGTCCGAACGCGATGAGGCTGGGACCCAGGCGGCGCTGACCGCGCTCTCCAATGGCGCCGCCGCGGATGGCAACCTCCTTGAGTTATGCGTCAATGCCGCCCGCGCCCGGGCGAGCGTCGGCGAGATGAGCGATGCAATGGAGAAGGTCTTTGGTCGGCACACGGCAACGGTCCAGGCCATCACAGGCGTCTACAAAAGGGAGGCCGGGAAGATGGGAGCACGCATTGATGCTGTCCGCGCGATGGCTGACGAGTTCGCCGAGCATGACGGCCGCCGCCCGCGCATCCTAGTCGCCAAGATGGGCCAGGACGGACACGACCGCGGCCAGAAGGTGATTGCCTCCGCCTTCGCCGATCTTGGGTTTGACGTCGACATCGGGCCACTGTTCGCAACGCCGGAAGAGTGCGCGCGCCAGGCAGTGGACAACGACGTTCACATCGTCGGCGTCTCATCCCTCGCCGGCTCGCACCTCACGCTATTGCCAGCGCTGCGCGAAGCGATGGCGGCGGAAGGCCGGGAAGACATCTTGATTGCCATCGGCGGCGTGATCCCGCCGGGTGATGTTGCAGAGCTTCGTGATATGGGGGCCGCCGCGATTTTCCCGCCGGGAACCGTGATCGCCGATGCCGCCGAGGGGCTCATTCTGACGCTATCCAACAGGCTCGGCTACGCCCCGCGCGCCGCCGCCGAATGAGCCCAGACGAACTGCTTGCGGAAGCGCGCGCTGCTGCGAAGAACGCTTACGTGCCCTACTCCGGCTTCGCTGTCGGCGCTGCTGTTCTGACCAGTGACGGCACGGTGGTATGCGGCGCAAATGTGGAGAACGCGTCTTACGGTCTGAGCATTTGCGCGGAAACCAACGCAATCACCACTGCTGTGGCGGCAGGCGCTCGGGAGATTGTCGCTGTCGCTGTCGTGGGCGGTGCAGTCGGCGATCCGAACGCGCGGGCGCTCGCCACCCCATGCGGCCGCTGCCGGCAAATCATCGCGGAGTTCGCCCGCGAAGACCTCGTCGTGTTTGTTGAAGACGTGCCGGGCAACGAGCGGCTCGACATTCCCCTTGCCGAGCTGTTGCCCCACCCGTTTCGGCTGAGGCCGTAGCGCTGCAAAGCGCACTCGTTATCATGCAAATCCGCCACGGGTTCGCTGTGAATTCTCCTAAAATCCCGCCTACTTTCTTCAATCCGTCTTGGCGGGTCATGGATACTGTGCGAGCCCGCGACGACAGACGGGGGCCGGCGTGTTTCGAATTGCGATGGGAATGGCGCTGGCAGCGCTGATGGCGGGATGCTCCGCAGGCGGACCAGGCGGGCCGGCAGAGGCACTCACCGCGGCAAGCGTTTCGTCGGCCACCTGGCTCACCATTACCGACGATGGCGCCGGCCCGGTGACAGGCACCACATCCTACAACGAGGCCGCGCTGGCATCCGTATCCCCGAACGCGGACATCCGCTCCATCCAAACGGCCAACGAGCGCAAAGTCGCCTGGACGCACGCTGCGTTTATCGACGGCACCCAGGCCGTCCAGTTCTTCAAAGGCCGGGGCAACAAGGTGGCCGAGATCCACGGCGTGTCGCAGCATCTCACCGGGCCGAACGGTGAGCGCATCGGCATGACCATGAACCAAGCCCGCGTCGGCCGCCGCCAGTGCCGTGCTGGTAAAGCGCTATGGCGCGGCATGGCCGTGTGCAAAGCGCGGGGTACCAAGCACGTGAAGCTGGTGTTTTCGATCCCCGGCTATGAAGGGCCTTTCAACAAGCTCCCCTCCTCCGACGACCTCAAGCGCGCCGAACTTCAGCGCATCGTGTGGACCTCCGCCTAGTCGGGTTTGTCAGCGCCGCGGTCGAACGGCGCGTCCAGAATGCCGCGGCCCATTTCCTCCAAAAGCTCTTGATTAGGCGGCAGGGGCGCGTTCTCAGGCTGGCGCTTGTCCAGCGTCAAGAACGAGTGCCCGTGCACAAAGCGCCATAATATGTGCGCCCGGCGAATTGCCACTTCGTGGGTGGCGGGGATACCGAGGTAGGCCGCCACCGCATCGTTCACCACGCCAAATGCGCGTCCACCCGCTTCGACACATAGAGCGTTCTGGCTGAGTTTTTCGTTGGATCCAAAAATTAAACGGAACATTCCAGGGCTCGCAACAGCGAATTCGAGATAAGCCAGCCCAACCCCACACACCGCCTCCATCGACCCGCGCGGTTGGCTGTCGCGCCCGTGCGCCATAGCCTCGCGCATCCTGTCGACGCCCGCCGCGACCACATGGACCAAGAGGTCGGTGCGATCCTGAAAGTGCTTGTAGGGCGCACCGCTCGACACACCGACATTGCGGGCCGCCTCGGCGATGGAGAACTTGTCCACGCCGTCCCGCTCAATCAGGCGGCTTACCTCATCGATCAGCTCCGCTCTTAAATCGCCATGGTGATAACCGCGGTCGGGCTTCCGCCCTGCCCCCGCACCCGCCGTATCCGACAATGCCGTCCTCCCTGCGACCGGATCAGCAACCGCAAAAGATGCTTGACCTGGTAAGTGAGACTTACATATGGAAGTCATGCTTACTTATGGAAGCAGCACTCACATGCGAAGGGGTGAAGCATGCCGGCGACAAACTCAAGCGGTGGTTTGAAAAGTATGCTCATCAGCGCTCTGCGCCGCATCGGGACCATCACCCTCACCCTCATCGTCGTCGGTGGTGCAGTCGGCGCGATTCTCCTCGGACGAACGGTTATTGCCGACCGCGCAGCCGCAGAAGCAAACCAGGAGCGCCCGCCCTCCCCGCCGATGACTGTGGCGGTCAGCCGGCTCACCTACACCGACGGGTTTGACGTAACCCGCCGCTTTACCGGGCAGATCGAGCCCGCCCAAACCACAGCGCTCGGTTTTGAGCTTGCCGGCACGGTCGATGCGCTGGTGGTTGACGAAGGCGACGTTGTTGAAGCTGGGCAGCCCATCGCCACGCTCGACACGCGCCTTTTGGAGGCGGAGCGCAAACGGCTCATCGCTAGCCGTGAAGCACTGGAGGCGCAGGCAGAGCTCGCCCGGCGCACCACCGAACGGCAGACAGCGCTGCAAGCCAAAGGCTTTGCCTCCTCCCAAGCGTTGGACAACGCCTCGCTAGGCCTGATCGAAATCGAAGCGCGGATGGCGGAGATCGACGCGGCCCTTTTCAGCGTTGATGTGCGCGTGGACAAATCTGCACTCACGGCGCCGTTCTCCGGCGCCATCACGCTGCGCCACGTGGATGCGGGCGCCTCCATCGCCGCCGGATCACCCATCGTCACCATCGTGGAGACCGCCACACCGCAGTTCCGTGTCGGCCTGCCGCCGGACTTTGCACGCAACCTGCGGCAGGGCGAAACTGCGGTGGTCGCATTCGGTAAGGATCGCTTCGGCGTCAGCTTCGACACGATCATCGCCCAGCTTGATCCCACCACCCGCACGAGCACGGTGTTGTTCAACGTGGAGGCCGGCACCATGCCGCCATTCGGCGAAACCGGCTCGATCACCATGGTCGAGCGCGTAACAGCGCGCGGTGCCGAGGTTCCGGTGGCTGCACTGCGCGATGGGCCACGCGGGCTGTGGGAGATCGTCACCGTCAGCGACGGCCCGGACGGCCATGTCGTCGGCACTGAAGCTGTGGAGGTCCTATACTCCAATGGCGAAACAGCCTTCGTGCGCGGCACCTTTGAGGACGGCGCCCGCTACGTCACCGATGGCCCGCACCGCGTCGTGAACGGTCAACGCGTGACCATCGCCGGAGGCACCAGCTGATGGAAACGATGACATTTCGCCAACCGCGCCTGGTCGCGCTCGCGCTGCTGGTCATCGTCGCCGCCGGCCTTTCAGCGCTCCTTGCCATCGGCCGGCAAGAAGACCCCACAATCACCAACCTTTTTGCCACCGTCACCACGCCCTTTCCCGGCGCCGACCCCGCCCGGGTCGAAACGCTGGTCACCACGCCTATCGAAGAGCGGCTTCGCGAAATCGCAGAGGTTGACGTCATCGCCTCGGTGTCATCGACGGGCATCTCCATCGTCCAGGTGGAGCTTGAGGAAACTTTGGCGGACGACCGGATCGAGCAGGTCTGGTCCGAAACCCGAGACGCCCTCGACGATGCGGTGGCCGAGTTTCCCGCTGGCGTTCAACCGCCAGAGTTCGATTCGGACGGCACAGGGGCCTACGGGGCGATCATCGCCATCAGCGGGCGTCACAGCGATGTTCCGCTCGCCATAGCGGCGCGGTACGCCGATCTCCTGGCCGACGATCTGCGCAATGTCGCGGGGACCAAGCTGGTCGACACCTACGGCGAGCCGCAAGAGGAGGTGCTCGTCACGCTGGATCCAGAGCGCGCCGTCGCGCTGGGGATCACTGCGCCCGAGGTTTCCCGAGCCATCGCCGCCGCCGATACCAAAGGTCAGGCCGGTCGGCTGCGCGGCACGACGAGCGACCTGATCGTCGATGTTGCAGGTGACATTGAGGCGCTGGAGCGTGTGCGCAACATCATCCTTCGGGAAGGCCCCAATGGCGAGGTCACCCGCGTTGCCGATGTTGCCACCGCCACCCGCACACCTTTGACGCCCGCCGAGTCGCTCGCTTTCCACAACGGCACGCCCGCAATCCTCGTCGCGGCCAAGCTGCAAGATGGATTGCAGGTGGACGCCTGGATGGGCCGCGTTGCGACATCGCTGTCTGAGTTCAATGACGGGTTGCCGGGCGGGCTTTCAGCCGAGCTGGTGTTTGACCAAAGCCGTTACACCGCCGACCGGCTCAGCGAGGTCGGCACCAACATGGCGATTGGCGTCACGCTGGTGGTTGGCGTGCTTCTCATCACGCTCGGGCTGCGCGCTGCGATGATTGTCGCCGTCATCTTGCCGGTGGTGTCGCTGGCGACGCTCGCGACGATGAACATCATCGGCCTCGCCATCCACCAGATGTCCGTGACCGGCCTCATCGTGGCGCTTGGCCTGCTTGTCGATGCCGGCATTGTCATGACCGACGAGGTGGGCCAGAGGTTGCGCGCCGGCATGTCTCGCGAGCGCGCAGTAGGGAGCGCGGTGCGTCGCCTTTGGGCGCCGCTGTTTGCGTCCACGGCGACGACGGCGTTGTCGTTCACGCCGATGATTCTGCTGCCCGGTCCAGCTGGCGACTTTGTTGGATCCATCGCGATCGCGGTTGTCATCATGCTGGTGTGGTCGTTCCTCGTTGCGATTACCATCACGCCCGCCATCGCCGGTTGGGTGTTGCCCGCCGAGGGACGCGGCGGTGCACTCGCCAACGGCGTCAGCTTGCCGGGGCTCAGCCACACGTTCGAACGCTCGATCCGGTGGTCGATCCGCAACCCGCTACGGTCCATCGCGCTGTCGCTTGTGCTGCCGGTGACGGGCTTTCTCGCCCTGCCCCTTCTGACCGCGCAATTCTTCCCCGGCGTCGACCGCGACCAATTCCACATAGAGGTCGATCTGCGCCCTGGCGCGTCAATCAGCCAAACAGAGAGCACGGTTCGGCGGATCGATGAGGCCCTGCGCGCTGCAGACGAGACGCAACAGGTCTCGTGGGTGCTCGGCCGATCCGCGCCAGCGTTCTACTACAACATCGTCGGCGGGCGGGATAACTCCTCCCGCTACGCCCAGGCGCTGGTGACGACACAATCGCCTGCGGCCACAGAAACGCTGCTCGCGCGACTGGAGCGGGACCTCGGAGCCGTTGCGCCGGAAGCCCAAGTCCTGGTGCGCGGTCTCGTCCAAGGCCCGCCTGTCGACGCGCCGGTCGAGTTTCGCATCCTCGGTCCCAACATCGACGTGCTGCGCGATCTTGGCGACGAAGTGCGGCGGATCCTGTCGCAAGTGGATACCGTCACGCTCACTCGCGGCACGCTGATCGATGGCGCACCTGAGATCAGCATCGACGTGAACGAAGGCAAAGCGCGCGACATCGGCCTCGACCTTGAGGCGATTTCCCTTCAGCTGGAGGCCGGGCTCGAAGGGCTGGTCGGCGGCTCACTCATCGAGGCAACCGAGGAGCTGCCGGTGCGCGTGCGCTTCGGCGAACTCACGCGGGGCGACCTCTCTGCCATTGCCGACCTGCCCATCTTGCCTGTGGGTGGGAGCCGGCGCACGCCTTTGGAGGACAACCCGGCTATCCCCTTGTCGGCCATCGCGACGATCACGCTGGAGCCGGGTGAGCCGATCATCACGCGGCGCAACGGCGAGCGCATGAACACCGTCCAAGCGTTCATCCTGCGCGATGTCCTGCCGGAGGAAGTGTTGGTGGAAGCGCAGGCCGTGCTTGAGGCTGAGGGTTTTGCCCTGCCCCCCGGCTATCGGCTCGAGCTTGGCGGCGACAGCGACGCCCGCTCCGATACTCTGAACAACCTCCTCGCTTCCCTTGGCCTCATCGTGACGCTGACTGTGGCCGTCATCGTGATGACGCTGCGCTCGTTCCGCCTCTCGCTGGTTGCGGCGGTGGTGTGCGTGTTGTCTGCCGGGCTCAGCATGCTCTCCCTCGCCGTCCTGCAGTACCCGTTCGGCATCAACGCCATTATCGGTGTGATTGGCTCGATCGGAGTGTCCATCAACGCCGCGATCATCATCATGACGGGCCTGCAGGCCAACAAACGCGCTGTGGCGGGTGATGTGGATGCCATGGGCGACGTGGTGCTCGCCTCCAGCCGGCACATAGTATCGACGACAGTGACAACGTTCGGCGGCTTCCTGCCGCTACTTCTCGCCGGCGGTGGGTTCTGGCCGCCTTTTGCGGCCGCCATCGCCGGGGGTGTTCTGTTGTCGACGGTGGTGTCGTTCTACTTCACGCCGCCCGCCTTCGCTCTCGCCTACAGCCGCCGCCGGTCGGTCGCGGACAACACACTCGCACCGCCGCAAAGTCTGCCGGCCCCAGCCGCATGATCATCGGCGCTCCAGTCGGGGCGCCGACAACCCTATGACCGAGCGATCATGCTGGCGATGTAAGCATCCTTGGGGCGCATCATGTGCAGCTGGTCGATCGATACCAGTGTATCGCGATCACCGGCGATAGCCGCCTCGATAATCGCGGCATGTTCGTCTTGGGCGGTCGCGATGTAGTCCGGATCGGTAAAGCCCAGCGAGCGGATCGGATGCGTGCGCCACGCAAACGCGGCAATCTCAGCCGAGAGCAGAGGGTTCCCGCAGGCGTCGAAGAGTGCGGCATGGAACGCATTGTTCCATTCGAACACGCGGACGTTGTCACCATCTGCCGCAGCCAACAGATGCCCTTCATGGCAACGGCGCATTTCCGCGATGGTGTCGCTCGGTACCGGCAGCTCCATTCGCCGGATCGCCTGGGCCTGAAGCAGCCCCCGGATTTCATAAAGATGGTCGATTTCGCTCGGCGCAAAGGACACCACCCGCGCGCCGCGATTGGGCTCGCGCGTCACCAGCCCAAGCGCGGACAGATCGTCGATCACCCTGCGCACCGTGTGGCGCGTAGCCCCAAATCGCGCGATCAAATCGTCTTCAACGAGCCGCTCATCGGGCAGTCGCCGGCCAAACACGATGTCGGCCTCAAGCACCTTTGTGATGGTGCTCCGATCCGCTCTCGCAAGTGGTTCAACGCTTTGGTCCATCGCCTACCTTGTCCTTAGGGTACGATTATTGATGACAACATCACAACCTGAGCGCGATGACTAGACGCATCCACCGCAATAACTTTCACAAGATCGGAATATCGCCAACTGAGGCGCGCTAGCCTTAACGCGGTTGCCCAATCACTGCGCCGCTGATGGCAGTTTGCTCCACGAGGAAGCGCGCTCATCTGGAGGGATTAAAGCGCGCCGATCTGGCCAAGCGTTGAGCACGACGCCCTCACCGCGATGTTGCCGCCGAGCGCTGCCAGCTGATAAGCACCGCAGCAGCGATGGTCCGCCAAGACGGCGCGTGCCGTGGGAAAAGCTGCCATGGATTGGTCCTTCCACCACATCAACGTCCCCTCCTCTAACGTGCGCAGGGATGCGGATTTTCTGAGCTCCCTTGTCGGGCTCAAGGAAGGTGTGTGGACCTACCCAGACGGGGCACCGGACCTCCATCACGAGCGCCACGGCATCGCTTATTTTGGCGTCGCCAACTTTGGCCTGCACGTGGTGCGCATGGTGCCGACATTCGCGCAGGAGAACGGTTTTGTTCACAACCCGACCGTCGGCGGACATGCCGCGATCAACGTCCCGGCCGACGTGCTGAGCGCCTACATAAAGCGCTCCGAAAACGCTGGCGTCGCGCTGACCGACGCGTCAGTTTACGCCATGCGCGGCACCCACCAAACCTATGTGTACGACCCGTCGGCGAACATGATTGAGATTAACGCTACCGTCGAACCATTCCCCCAAGATCGGCGTCACGCGCAGGATGCTGCTGCGGCGGTTGATCTACGCGCGATTGTCGTCCCCGCCCACGACCTTGGCGCCTCGACGCAGTTTTATGGCGATGTCATCGGTTTGGGCGCACCGCGTGAGGCTTCCGAAACCAAAGCTCATTTCCGATCAAAGACCGCCGCCATTCACCTGGCGACACCGACTGTGACCTATCCCGGCCGTCATAACCCAACAATTGCCGGTGCCTTTGTGGTTGGGCTCGACGATCTGGACGGCGCATCGGCGGCGCTGAGCGAAGCAGACGTTCCGGTCTCAGATCTCAACGATCCGGTCCTGGGCGAACGCGTAGTGTGGGCAATGCTGCCCTCGGCCCGCCTCATCGGCCTGACAGCGCATTAGGCCATGGAGATTTCAGGCCACCGATCTCTTGTCACCGGCGCAGCAGCTGTGATCTGCGCTGCGGTAGCTGAAGACCTCGCAGCAGCCGGTGCCCATGTCATCTGCGTCGACGTTGATCTTGAGGGCGCAAAAAACACCGCGTCATCCATCAGCGGCACTGCTGTCGGCGTTGACCTGTCAGACCCTGCCGCCATCAGCGCAATGTACGCCGAACTCAGCGAGGCGCCACGCATCATCGTCAACTGCGCGGGCCGCAACATCGCAGAGAAGACGGCAACCCCGGACGCCATCCACGATCCATCACGCTTTGCCGCCATCATCTCGCTCAACCTCACAGGGACGTTTCTGGTCGCCGCCCATGGCGCCCATCACATGATGGCGCTTGAGCCGGTCAACGCGGACGGTTTGCGTGGCGTGATCATCAATACGGCGTCGGTGGCGGGTTACGAGGGCCGCGAAGGGCAAGCGGCCTACGCGTCATCAAAGGCGGGCGTGATTGGCCTGACGTTGCCGATGGCGCGGGACTTGGGCCGCTATGGCATCCGCGTTGTGGCGCTGGCGCCCGGCCCCACCGACACGCCGATGATTGCAGGGCTTCAGGGACTCGCCCGGGACACAATGGCGAACGACACGCCGTTTCCGAAGCGTTTCGCTAAGCCGCAGGAGTACGCCGCTATGGTACGCGCGGCCATTGGCGCCGACTTCTTGAACGGGACAACCGTCAGGCTCGACGGCGGCTTGCGCATGCACGCCAGCAACCCCGCGTTCGCAGCGGACGATCCATGACACAGACGATCGGCATCGGCTGCGGCGCAGGTTTTTCTGGCGACCGAACCGATGCGCCCATTGCCGTAGTCAACGCGCTCGCGGCGCGAACCGAACCGGCATTCCTGATCCTGGAGACTCTCGGAGAGCGTACCCTTGCGGATGCGCAGATGGCGCGACGCCGCGATCCCTCGGCCGGCTTTGAGCCGCTGCTCGCCGAGATGCTGCGTCCAGTCCTTGCCGACTGTCTGCGGCACAAGATCCGGATCGTCAGCAACTGCGGCGCTGCAAACCCGAAGGGTGCAGCCCACCTGATCGAAGACTTGGCCGATGAGCTTGGGATCGCAAAACCCAAAGTCGCGGTCGTGCTCGGAGATGACCTAACGGCAGACCTTCCCACCCTTCCCCGCTCGCCTTGGGAGGGTGAGCCAGAGGGCAGCACCATTCCGCTCGACAAGGTTGTGGCCGCCAACGCGTATCTCGGCTGCCAGGGCATCGTGGATGCGCTTGATGGTGGCGCCGACATTGTCGTGACGGGCCGCGTCGCCGATCCGGGGCTCGCACTCGGCCCACTGCGGCACGTGTTTGGCTGGGCGGCCGACGATTGGGACAAGCTCGCCTCCGGCATCTTGGCTGGCCATCTGTTGGAGTGCGGGGCGCAGGTCACCGGCGGCTACTTCGCTGATCCAGGGCTGAAGGATGTCCCGGAGCCCGACAACATCGGCTACCCGATCGCCGAGATTTCCGCCGATGGCAGCATCATCATTACCAAGCCGAACGGAACAGGCGGGCTGGTCAGCGAGCGCACCGTGAAGGAGCAGATCCTTTACGAAATTCACGATCCGGCCGCCTACATCACCCCCGACGCCGTGCTCGATCTTACCGAGGTGGCGGTGAAGCGCATCAGCGAGAACCGGGTGGCGGTCACCGGCGCTCGCGGCAAGCCCGCCACCGACAGCTACAAGGTGACGGTCTCGCTGGTGGGCGGCTGGCTTGGCGAGGGCGAGATTTCCTACGCCGGGCCCAACGCCGAAGCCCGCGCGCGGCTTTGCGCGGACACCCTGCGCCGGCGCCTCAGCCGGCGCGAACTTGCCGTGCGAAGCCGGATCGACCTCATCGGCGTCTCCAGCATTTTTGACGATGACGGCGGATCGCTGGCCGCAGACTCCATCGGCCGCGCGGAGGATGTGCGTGTGCGCCTCGCTGTGGACGCGCCCGATCAGGCAACCGTCGAGCACGCAACCCAGGAGGTGCTCGCGATGCTGTGCGCCGGCCCAGCAGGCGGTGGTGGTGCGCGGCGGCGACACGTGGAGCGCATCAAGACGATTAGCTGCCTCGTGCCGAAGTCGGCCGTCAGCCACGCTGTGGAGTGGCGGTAGTGTCCTGCCCGCGACAATCGACCGCCCAACCCATCGCAGCTGTCCCGCTGCACCGTTTGGCCCACGCCCGGTCTGGCGATAAGGGCGAGAGGATCAACATCGCAGTCTTCGCCTACCGTCCGGAGTTCACGCCCTACATCGAGGCCGCGCTCACCGAGGCCAGCGTTCAGGCCCTTTTTGAGCACCGCGGCGCCTTCCGCGTCACGCGCTATCACCTGCCGAAGCTCGACGCGTTCAACTTCGTGATCGACGGAGTTTTGGAGGGCGGTGTCAACGGAAGCCTTAATCTGGACGGCCACGGCAAAAGCCAGAGTTTTCGCCTCCTGTCAGCGCTCGCGCACGTGCCATATGACTTTGCATTGGCCCACGGGCTGTTGGACGACAAGACGGCCTAGGCCGCCGGTAAGCGTTAAGGGAGAGAGTTCCAGTGATCACGTACCTCAAGGAAAGCCGCTCAGAGGCGGAGCGCGCCGACGATGACGCCAAAGTGCGCGGCGTCGTGGAAGCGACCCTCAAAGACATTGAGGCGCGCGGCGACACTGCGGTGCGTGAGCTCTCCGAGAAGTTCGACAACTACTCGCCGCCCGCCTTCCGCCTCAGCCAAGACGATATCGACGCGCTGATCGCCAAGGTCCCTGCCGAGGACCTTGCCGACATCCACTTTGCGCAAGAGCAAGTCCGCCGCTTCGCCGAAGCGCAGCGCGCCTCCATGACCGACATTGAGGTCGAGACGCTGCCCGGCGTGATTCTCGGCCACAAGAACATCCCGGTGCAATCCGTCGGCTGCTATGTGCCGGGCGGCAAATTCCCGATGGTGGCATCCGCCCACATGTCGGTGCTGACAGCATCAGTTGCGGGCGTGCCGCGGATCGTTGCGACAACGCCGCCCTTCAAGGGCGAGCCGAACCCGGCCGTGATCGCAGCGATCCACTTTGGCGGCGCCCACGAGATTTATGTGCTCGGCGGCATCCAGGCGGTCGGCGCGATGGCCATCGGCACAGAGACCATCGAGCCGGTGCACATGCTGGTCGGTCCAGGGAACGCCTTTGTGGCGGAGGCAAAGCGCCAGCTGTTCGGCCGCGTGGGCATCGACCTCTTCGCGGGGCCGACCGAGACCATGGTCATCGCCGACCATACGGTGGACGCAGAGATGTGCGCCACGGATCTCCTCGGCCAGGCGGAGCATGGCTACAACTCGCCTGCCGTGATGGTCACAAACTCGCGCAAGCTCGCGGAGGAGACGCTGGCCGAGATCGACCGCCTGCTGGAGATCCTGCCCACCGCCGACACCGCCGGTGTCTCCTGGCGGGACTATGGCGAGATGATTGTGTGCGACACCTACGAAGAGATGTTGCAGGTGGCCGACGACATCGCGTCGGAGCACGTCCAGGTCATGACCGACCGGGACGACTGGTTCCTGGAGAACATGACCTGCTACGGCGCGCTGTTCTTGGGGCCGCGCACGAACGTTGCGAACGGCGACAAGGTGATTGGCACCAACCACACGCTCCCCACCAAAAAGGCGGGCCGGTATACGGGCGGGCTCTGGGTCGGCAAGTTTTTGAAAACCCACAGCTATCAGAAGGTGCTGACCGACGAGGCTGCCGCTGCCATCGGCCGGCCGTGCTCGCGGCTTTGCATGCTGGAGGGCTTTGTCGGGCACGCCGAGCAGGCCAACGTGCGCGTGCGGCGCTACGGCGGCGATAACGTACCCTACGGTGCGCCCGCCATCATCCGTGAAGCAGCGGAATGAACCTTCCGACACCGCCGTCCTTCCGGCTTGAAGGGCGCCGCGCGCTCGTCGCTGGGGCATCCTCCGGCATTGGTCTGGGCGCAGCCGTCGCCCTTGCGGATGCCGGCGCGGAGGTGGTGCTCGCCGCCCGCCGCGCCGACGTCCTCGACGAGGCTGTCGCCGCGATGACGGAGAAGGGCTGGGCCGCCTCAGCCATGGTGCTCGACGTCGCGGACATTGAGGCGACCGCCGCAGCTGTCACCGCAGCCGACCCGTTCGACATCCTCGTGAACAGTGCCGGTCTCGCCCGCCACAGCCCAGCCTTGGCGACCACCTCCGGCGACTATGACGCGGTCACCGATCTCAACGTGAAGGGCGCCTACTTCCTTGCGCAAGCGGTCGCGAAGGGGCTGGTTGAGGCGGACAAGCCCGGCTCGATCATCACCATCTCATCGCAGATGGGTCACGTCGGCGGGGTCGACCGCGCTGTCTACTGCTCGACCAAGTTCGCCGTCGAAGGCTTTACCAAGGCGATGGCCATCGAGTGGGGTCCGCGCGGCATCCGCGTTAACACGCTGTGCCCGACCTTTATCCGCACCGCGCTCACGGAAGTGACCTTCAACAACCCCGAGCGGCGCGCCTGGGTGGAGGACAAGATCAAGCTCGGCCGGGTCGGCACGGTCGAGGATATCATGGGCGCGGTAGTGTACCTGGCGAGCGACGCGTCGTCGCTCGTCACCGGCACATCGCTCCTCGTCGACGGCGGCTGGACCGCCGACTGACGCCTACTCCGCCGGCGCGGCCTCGCGCTGTGCCGGCCGGTAGTAGAACCCCGCAATGAGCAACGCCGCAGCGATGATCGACGGCACCCAGCCGTGCAGGATCGCGAGCAGCGCAACCACGATCCACAATAGCGGTCCGAACGGCCCCAGGATCGGCACCCGTTTGCCGGCAAAGAGCGCGGCGACTGCCACGACGAAGACTGTGCCTGAGACGATCGCCATCGCGATCTCGCCCGCGCCGCCCTGCAGCAGCAAGCCAGGATAGGCGATGAAGAGCATCGGCAGCGCGTAGGCCGTGCCGCCGAGCCGGAGCGTGTCGCGCGCAACCGCAAGCCAAGGCGCTTGGGCAATGGTGCTCGACACGAACACCGCCACGCACACCGGCGGCGTGATCACGCTGAGGGCCGCGTAATAGAGCACGAACAGGTGCACCATCACCGGGTCCAAGCCCTGCTGGATCAGCACCGGCGCAAACACTGCCGCCACCAACACGTAAGCCGCGGAGGTTGGGAGCCCCATCCCGGCGATCAGGCAGACGCCAGCCATGATGACTGCGATCAGCCAGATGCTGTCGCCAGCCACCGCAAGGATTTGCGAGGTCACCGCGACGCCGACACCGGTGAGGTTGACCATCGCGACGAACACCTGCGCCGCGACGAGCAAAATGCCAACGATCACGACGCCCTTCCCGCCATCGCGGAAGGCGCGGATCAGCGTGGTCGCGACCTCGCGCAACGTGCCGCCGCCAGTGAGGGTCGCAACGGCGTAGGCGACCATGATCCCGATCATGCCGTAGCACGCCGTCAGCTGGATGGAGTTGCCGTTCCAGATGCCCCAGCCGAGGCCGACAAT
>ERZ1740058.590-NODE-590-length-25800-cov-7.538823_pt1 | contig 25800 bp, 28 predicted proteins | sample MGYA00581745_ERZ1740058 | MGnify/ENA primary metagenome ERZ1740058 (study PRJEB43018, sample SAMN04849742) | marine metagenome | isolation source: floating plastic debris | place: Pacific Ocean | collected 2008-08-30 | study: EMG produced TPA metagenomics assembly... | reverse complement strand
TTACTAGTAAGCACTTAGGTGAACAAATAATTTTCTTTATGTTTAAGATAGTTAGATTGATTTATACTTTTGTTTTTTTATGATTACTTTCCACTCAATAGTGATAAGTAAAGTCAAACACGTCAGCTCTAAAGGAAAATATATATAAGTCCAAATAGTTAGTTGTTTAAAGTAATATCCTATAACGATGAGGGTAAGGAAAGCATAGGCGGTATTCGCCATTACTATTATTCGTAAGTAGTGTTGCCAATTTTCTTTGATCAAAAAATAACAACTTACAGAAAAAAAGAAGTATAGAGAAATAACAGTTGCTAAAAGGTAAAGAGTATTCAGTGGTAGCCCAAAATGTTGATAGAAGCAAGGCCAGATAATTCCCATAAATACGAAGTTAACTAGTGCACCCAGCCCATCAATCAGAAAAATTCTCCTAGTGTAGAATATTTTGGGTTTCACTTTATCAACAAGACAAGGTAAATATGCTTACTAAATCCATATTGCTTGTGGTCACTCTGACCACAAGCAATAAAGTATACATAATCAACTATTTTGATGAATTGATTTTCATTATCTTCTTTAGTTCATTAAGATGTACTAAAATATCATCAATATCTTCTATAACCTCTATTTTTTTAATATCACGCGTAATTTGCTTTTTAAGCTGATCAACAGGCGTGATAGTAGCCTTTTTTTGCAGCTTTTGAACTTCTTCTGCGGGTATTTTTAGCGACTCCTCATCAATATTTTTTCCTTCTTGTATGGCTTTTCTCAAAAGAAGAAGCTGTTCTGAAGTACCTTTGGTAGCATACTCGGTAATAAACTTTGCCGATAAATTGATTTCTTTATTCAGTATTTTATTCTTTATATCGGCATCATTATCTGAAATCTTATCTACTGCTAATGCAAATTTCTCGTCTCTTTGTATAGTTTTTGGTGATACTTTAAACATTTTAGCTAACCTTTCATGTGTCTTTAGCTTGTGGTCACTCTGACCACCACCAGTATATTGGTTGCCTTTGAACTTACCTTTTTTCTTCTCTAGCGTATATTGCGTACCCCTTAAATACGATTTAGTTTTTTCAGTAACGTTTCTTTTCCCTAGCTGATTATTAATCATCCAGTCTTTTACTTCACCTAGGTCTTTAAAATCCTTAATCTCTATTTTAAAGTCTACCTTATTTTTAGTACATATACCATAACGGTTATGTCCATCAATAAGTACATATCGTTCTCCGTCCTTCCACAAAATCAAAGCTTCTCTGCATCCTTCCTCTAAAATATTTTGCTCTAATTGGCTATGTTCTTCTTTAGTAAGGGGAGGAATTAGTAACTTAAGTTCTTCAAGAACTGTAATGTTGTCTATTATATTATCTTCTAGCTTCGCTTTATTTTCTATAGCACCTTGTAAAATATTCTGAAATTTACTTTTCTTATTCATTACTTACCTCCTTTGCTAAATTTAAATAATCTTCCGCTCCAGCAGTTTTAGGGTTATACGTGAATATATCTTGATTCATTGCCGAAGCCTCTGTAAGTGATACATTACTCCTGATGGCAGTATCAAATACTTTTCCTGAATACACGCTCTTCACTTGTTGTGCAATCTGGTTTCTAATAATTGTTCTATCCAGTTGCGTAAGTAGCAGGCCTAGCACCTCTAGTTCTGGGTTAAGGTTTTCTTTAATTTCTTCTATTAACGATAAAATAGTTTTGAGTCCTTTGGTAGCTAGGTACTCCACTTGTACAATAATCATGGTAAGCGTAGAGGCAATAAGTGCATTGAGGGTAAGTACACTCAGGCTAGGAGGACAATCAATAAGTATATAATCATAAGTAGCATCAATATCAGCTAGCATTTTCTTTAGCCTAAAGTATCCATTTACTTCATTCTGTAGTTTAAGTTCTGCCTCTGAAAGATCAATATCAGAAGGAATTAAGTCAATATGATCTCCTATAGATAGGATAGGAGGGACTTGGTCTTCACAAAGTGCGTGATAAATATTAGTAGATGGATTCTCTACGCCGATGGATTGAGATAAATTGGCTTGTGGATCTATGTCTACAATTAATACCTTTTTATCTATTAATGTCAATGCTTTTCCTAAATTGAGGGTAGTGGTGGTTTTACCGACACCTCCCTTGTGATTGACTATAGAAATAATCTTCATTTGGTATCTATATTAAGTACTATACTAATATAGATATTTCATAGATAAGCTATAAATTTTAGAAACGCTATTTCGACAAAACACATAAAAAAGTCCTTTTTGAAAGGACTTTTTAAAAATAAATATAAGAACTAGTAAATCATCTCTTGTCTAAGGATTGGTATTCCTTATGATTCGCACCCGTATATACTTGTCGAGGACGACCAATAGGCTCTCTATTCTGTCTCATTTCTAACCACTGTGCAATCCAACCAGGGAGACGGCCCATCGCAAACATTACTGTAAACATATTAACAGGAATATTTAAAGCCTTATAAATAATACCCGAGTAGAAGTCAACGTTAGGATATAATTTTCTCTCCACAAAGTATTCATCCCTTAAGGCAATTTCTTCCAGTTGTTTTGCAATGTCAAGCAAAGGATCATCAACGCCTAAAGATTCCAATACTTCGTCGGCCGCTTTCTTAATTATTTTAGCACGGGGATCGAAATTTTTATATACTCTGTGACCAAAGCCCATAAGCCTAAAATCGCTATCCTTGTCTTTCGCCTTATCTACATATTTACTAATATCTCCTCCATCTTGATGAATACGCTCTAACATTTCAATCACTTTTTGATTCGCTCCACCGTGCAAAGGTCCCCAAAGTGCACAGATAGAGGCAGAGATAGCAGAGTACAACGTAGCGTGAGAAGAACCTACCAAGCGAACGGTAGATGTAGAGCAATTTTGCTCGTGATCTGCGTGCAATATAAATAATTTATCTAAGGCATTTGCTACTACAGGATCAGGCTCATAGTCGTCTACAGGTAGTGCAAACATCATGTGTAAGAAATTCTCTGCGTAGGAGTACTTATTTTTAGGGTAGTTTACTGCATGCCCTTGAGAGTTTTTATAAGACCAAGCCGCAATGGTAGGCATTTTAGCTAATAAGCGAACAATACTCAAATCCAAATACGTACGGTCGCTCAAAGGATTTACTGGCATAGGATAGAAAGCAGATAATGAGCAAACTAACGAGGAGAGAACACCCATAGGATGTGCATTGACAGGGAAGCCATCAAATATTTTTTTCATATCCTCATTCACGAGGGTATGAGTGGTTATTTCGTAAGTAAAGTTTTTGTATTGCTCTTGGGTGGGAAGTTCACCATAGATCAGTAAATACGCTACTTCTAGGAAATTTGATTTCTCTGCTAGGTCTTCAATAGAATAACCTCTGTAACGAAGTATTCCATTTTCACCATCCAAAAAGGTGATGGCACTTTGTGTAGAGCCTGTATTTTTATAGCCTCGGTCTATGGTAATATACCCTGTATCTGAACGAAGATTGGAAATATCTATTGCTTTTTCATTTTCTGTACCTGTTACTACAGGAAACTTGTAGGATTGACCACCAAGTGTAATTTCTGCAAATTCAGACATAAGTTTTTTATTAAAAGTTTAAGAATGGAAACGACTGTTGGTTCTGTCTGCTCAATTTAGAAAAATATAGGCTTACTAAAAAATTTTACAGGATAGAACTCTTGCTAGTCCATAGTATGTAACTGAACGACGAAATGAAATGTTTCTTACTTAACATAAGGTGAATTATTTTCCAATACAAAATTTAGAGAATATATACCCAAGTAAGTCATCCGTAGTTACTTCTCCGGTTATTTCTCCTAGTTTTCGAATGGCTTCACGTATATCTAATGCCAGTAAATCTGAGCTAATAGGCTGCTGTATACCTTGTTTTACTTTTTGCAAGGCCCGCTCTACCTGTACTAATGCCTCATAATGTCTTGTGTTAGTAACTACTACTTCGTTACGGTTAAGATCTTGATCAATGACTGTATTGAGAATTACTTTTTCTAAATGTGAAACATCTTGAGAGGATTGAGCGGAAATCCAATGAATAGGGTTAACTTTTTCAAAAGGAGGTAGATCAGCAGTTTGTACTTGATCTACTTTATTACCAATTAAAAGAAAAGGCTTATCAAGAGATTTGATTTCTTTTTTTATCAGGGCTATATCATCAGGAGTAGTAGTAAGTACATCAAACAAATAGAGAATAAGTGTAGCTTGTTCCATTTTCTCCTTTGCACGTTGTACTCCAATGGCTTCTATAGTATCTGACGTATCTCTCAGACCAGCCGTATCAATAAAACGAAATTTGACTCCTTCAATAATTGTTTCATCCTCTATACTATCTCGTGTAGTACCCTCTATATCAGAGACAATAGCTTTTTCTTCTTCAAGTAAAGCATTCAGTAAAGTAGACTTTCCAGCATTGGGTTTTCCTACAATAACCGTAGGAATACCTTCTTTCATGGCTTTACCAGTAGAAAATGATTGTATCAAATGTGTAATTGTCTGAAGACTTCTTTCGAGTAAAGCTTTAAGCTGTTCACGATTAGCAAACTCAACATCTTCTTCAGAAAAGTCAAGTTCTAATTCAATGAGTGCTGCAAACTGTATCAATTCTTCCCGTAAACTACTAATTTGTTTTGAAAAACCACCACGCATCTGATTGATAGCAACTTCGTGAGAAGCCCTTGAGTCAGCCGCTATTAAGTCGGCAACGGCTTCTGCTTGCGCTAAATCAAAACGACCATTTAAAAAAGCTCGCTGAGTAAACTCTCCTGGCTTTGCCAATCTTGCTCCTGCTTCAATAAGTAATTGTAGTATCTGCTGTATAATGAAACTAGATCCATGACATGAAATCTCGGTAGCATTTTCTTTAGTAAAAGAAGTAGGCGCTTTGAAAATACTTATCAGTACTTCATCTATAATAGCTTCCTGATTTCTTATTTCTCCAAAATGTAATGTATGCGAAGACTGCTGCGTTAAGTCTTTTCCATTAAAAATACGATTGGTAATCTCTATCGCTTCTTTTCCAGAAGTACGGATTACCGCAATAGCACCTACTCCTTGTGGAGTAGCAAGGGCGGTGATTGTATCATGAAGAAAGGGTAGCGGCATGCGATAATTTTTTTTTATTAAAATAACCACCACGAGGGGCTAATAAAAATACTAACAAGAAAAGAAGACCTGCTACGACGACGATCATCCCGGAAGAAGAACTATTGAAGATAACTGACAAATAATATCCTAGTAAACTGGCTACTATGCTGAAAATTATAGATAGTATAATCATGTGCTGAAGACGTTTGGCCAGTAATTGTGCTGTAGCAGGAGGGATAATAAAAAAAGCAACTACTAAAATAGCTCCCACAGACTCAAAAGAGGTAACAGTAGTAAAAGAAACAAGTGCCGTTAATGCATAATGAAAAAGAGCGACAGGAATACCGATAGATTGCGCAAATACAATATCGAAAGTGATAATTTGTAAGGTACGATAGAAAATAACTACAAATGTGATAATAATTAACAAGAGTGGGACAAGTAGCCAGAGTGTTTTAGGGCCAAGGTTGGTACCATCAGTAAGTAACCATACATCCAAAGTAACATGGAGCAAATCACCGTACAGTACACACTCTTGATCTAAGTCGATTTCTTGTGTATACTGCGTAACGAGGATAATACCTACCGCAAAAAAGAAAGTAAATACAATACCAATAGAGGCATCTGCTTGTATCTTACCTTTTTGCTGTAGCCATTCAACTAGAAAACTAGTAAAAAAACCAAAAGTACCTGCTCCCAATACCATAAAAAAAGTATCTCTTGATTGTGATAGTAAGAAGGCTATGACAATGCCCGGTAAGACCGCATGCGAAATAGCATCTGTAAGCAGTGCCATCCTTCTGAGTACTAAAAAGCATCCTAGTATACTACAGGAAATTCCAATAAGACTGGCAATTAATATCGTTAGTATGTCGCTCATATTTTTCTTATCTCAAACACTTTTAAGGAACTTTGCGTGCCAAACAGCAAAGAAAATAAAAAGCATCCTACTAACCCTACCACTATCCAAGGACCTGTTGGGGAACGAGGAAAAGTATAAGATATGTATACACCTATTAGTGAAGAAAGTATACTCGCCAATAATCCAATCAATATAATACGACTTACTTGATAAGACCATAATCTACCAATGGCAGGAGGAATAATCATAATGGCAGCGATTAATACAATACCGACGGCTTGTATACCAACAGTAATCGTCATAATGGTAAGTGTACTAATAATGAGCTGTATCAATTTAGTAGAAATACCAATCTGAGATAAAAAAGCACTATCAAAGGCAATAGCAACGAACAATCTACCAAGTAAGATGATAGTAACAACTAATATAAGCGTTACTGAGGCAATAATTTTAACATCGCTGATCAATATAGAGGCAGCTCTACCAAGTAAGAAATTATCTAATCCAGATTGCTCGCTAAAGCCTTGGTTCTGAATATAGGTCAATAAGACAATTCCTAGGCCGAAAAAGAAGGATAATACGATCCCCAAGATCGTGTCTTCTCCTAAAAACGACGCACGCTTTATAAAATCTATTGTATAAATAGAGGCCATACCTGTTATAAAAGCACCAATAAATAACCAAAGAAAGTCTTTTTCTTGAGTAAGTAAAAAAGAGAGACAAATACCTGGAAGAATACTATGTGCAACTACATCTGCTAAAAGTGACTTTTTCTGTAGGTAATTATAGGTACCTATGATGGTACAGTTTATACTCAGTAGAATAACGCCAATCAGTACAATTAATGTAGTATAGCTATTTAACATAACATTTATTTTGTAGTAAAAAGCTAATTTTGAAAGGTATAATACGTTTTTTGAATATTTTCTTCGATAAAAGCTACCTTGGTTGGAGCAGAGGTGATTACCTGCTTATTAATCATAACGACCCAGTCGAAGTACTTATTTACTGTTTGTAGATCATGATGTACAATTATGACAGTTTTTCCATTACTCGCTAATTTTTGTAGAATATCGATAATCAGTGCTTGCGTTTTCATATCAACACCAGAAAAAGGTTCATCGAGGAGAAAAATATCAGGTTCTTGTAGTAATGCACGTGCAATGAAAACTCGTTGTTGTTGTCCACCAGATAGATCAGAGATTTTTCTGTATTTATAAGCGTCCATTCCCACTTGTGCTAAATATTTAGTAGCATTTTTTTTATCAATCTGATTCAATCTACCAAAGTAGCCTTTTGTTTTATAAGTACCCATTAATGCTACTTCCATTACAGAGATAGGGAAGTGCCAGTCAATATTTTCTTTTTGAGGTATATAAGCTATAGTGTAGTTATTATCAACTATATTAATTAAACCTTCATTAGGCTTTAATATACCTACTATTGCTTTTATGAGCGTTGATTTACCAGCACCGTTAGGGCCTAAAATACCTACAAGCTTTGAAGAAGGAATTTCTAGTGAGACTTTTTCAATAGCTAACTGTGATTCATTGGTGTAACTTACGCTTAAATCTTTAATAACAATAGAAGGATTATCCAACATGCTTGTTTAGTTTAAAGAGTTAACTATTTTATTTATATTACTCTCAAGCATACCTATATAGGTACCTTCCTTGGTATCTTTTTTTCCTAATGCATCAGAATAAAGGCCACTTACCAATTGTACCTCATGGCCCCTTGTTTGACAGGCAGCAACAATCGCTTCTAATGATTTTGAAGATACAGAAGTTTCTGCAAATATAGACCTTACCTTATTTTCAATGATATAATCAACTAAATTATTAATATCTTTAATACCATATTCTGCTACCGTAGATATACCTAGTAGAGCATTAACTTCTATACCATATGCTCTACCCAAATAAGAAAAGGCATCATGAGAAGTGATAAGAATTCTCTTCTTAGAAGGAAAATTAGTGATCCTTTTATTAATCCAATTGTTAGTGCTATCTAGTTGATCTAAATAACTAATATAGTTTTTTTTGGATGTTGGAATATTGTTTTCATTTAATGTATTACGAGCATATTGCGTAACTTCTTTCCAAAGTACTACATCAAACCATATATGTGGATCGTAGATACCTTCACCTACCTGAATAAGCTTTTCCTTATCAAGAACATCAGCCAGAGCAACTACTTTCTTTTGTCTAGATAGCTTATCTAATACTTCAGCAAGCTTACCTTCAAGATGTAGTCCATTATAGAAAATGATATCTGCTTGATTGAGTAATTCTAGATCTTTCCTTGTAGCCTTATATAAATGTGGATCGACACCCTCTTTCATTAGTGGAAATACATTTACGTAGTTAGTATCAACTATATTAAGAATTGTATTCTCAATGATATTAGTGGTTACAACTACAGTGTACTTGCTTGAGTCATTTGTCTCATTATTACTTTGACAAGAAATCAGTAAAAGAATAATAAAGAGATTTATTATTATGTATCTTATTATCATAATTGATTTACATATATCTTATCAGATACCTCTTTCGAAAGAATAACTTTATGGTTATTTATATCAACTTCAATAGATTGATCATACTTTATTTTATCCAAGATGATCATTGTAGTACCAATCCCAATTCCTACTTTATCTAGAAACTGTAGAAAAAGAGGAGCATTTTCTTTTACTGATCTTACTTCTACCTTATTGCCAATAGCATATTGATGAATACAATCACCAATATCTTGCTGGAAGAATCCATCCTTATCTGGTATCGGATCCCCGTGAGGATCATACTTAGGAGAACCTAAAAATTCATCGAGCCGTTGAATTAATAGTTTTGAGTTGATATGCTCAAGCTGTTCTGCCACTTCGTGAACTTCATCCCACTTAAAGTTTAACTTATCAACTAAAAAAGTTTCCCATAATCTATGCTTTCTAATAATATTAATGGCCAGTTTCTTTCCTTCTTCAGTAAGCTTGACTCCTTGGTACTTCTCATAATGAATCAGTGTCTTTTGTGATAGCTTTTTAAGCATATCACTTACCGAAGCAGCACTAATATCTATTTTCTTAGCTATATCATTCGTACTTACTTCTATTGGTTGGTTATTGTCCTCATAGGAGAGGAGGTATATAGCCTTTAAGTAGTTTTCTTCAGTTTGGCTAAGGAGCATGTATCATTAATTTTTAAGTATATACAAAAATAAATACTTTTTAGGTAAAATAAAATTATTATGAATCTTATCTAGTATTTTTATATATCTAAATTAATTACTAATTTTTTTAGTAAAACAACTTTTTTTATGGTTCATAGCTTGTAAACATCCATATTACCGCCTCTTAAAAGCTGAAGTAACAAATTGTTACAATCCTAAAGCATTGGTATATCACTTATCCATCAACTAAGCAGTGAAGCATTGGCTTATATCAGCAGTTGTAGTTAGTGTAATACTATGTTGCTAAATTGCTATAAGTCAAATAATTGTATATACAAATCTAAAGTAATAGTTTAATGAAGGAAGAAATTTTGAAAGCCTGGGAAGATCGTTCCCTACTTAAAGAAGTATCTGTTCAAGAAGCCATCAAAAACACCTTAGCAAAGCTAGATCGAGGAGAAGAAAGGATTGCCTACTACCAAGAAGATAAAGATACTTGGGGAGTAAATGAAGCGGCTAAAAAAGCGGTGCTTATGTATTTTCAAATACAGGAAATGAAAACCATAGAGGTAGGCGCTTTTGAATTTCACGATAAAATTCCTTTAAAAAGCGGTTTTCAGGAAAAGGGTATTCGGGTGGTACCACAAGCACTTGCTCGTTACGGTGCTTACATTAGTGCTGGCGTTGTTTTAATGCCCTCATACGTCAATATTGGGGCTTACATAGATAGTGGTACAATGATCGATACTTGGGCTACTGTAGGGAGTTGTGCCCAGATAGGTAAAAATGTACATATAAGCGGCGGCGTTGGTATTGGTGGCGTATTGGAACCACCACAAGCAGCTCCCGTAATCATAGAAGATGGTGCTTTTATCGGCTCACGTTGCATTTTGGTAGAGGGGGTAAGGGTAGGGAAGGAGGCCGTTTTAGGCGCCAATGTTACCATTACACAAAGCACGAAAATCATTGATGCTACCCAAGAACAACCTATTACCTATCAAGGCATTGTTCCGCCACGTGCCGTTGTAATACCTGGCAGCTATACGAAAACTTTTGCGGGAGGTGACTTTCAAGTACCCTGTGCACTTATCATTGGAAAACGAAAAGCCAGCACTGATCTTAAAACTTCTCTTAATGAGGTATTGAGAGAAAATGAAGTAGCGGTGTAGAATACACGCTATTCTACCATTTAGAAGCGTTAGTATTTTAGTAAAATAACTGCCAATGTAACATTTTCAATTGAAAAAACGTAAATTAGATGGGTAAACACAACTTATTTTACTTATAATGCGTCAATACGTTATTTATACTTTTTTGGGGTTATTTGTCTTGTCCAATTGTACCAGTTCAAAAAAATATAAGGCTAGCTTAGCCAAGCTTGATACTTATGAAGAGCAGATTAATCGGCTGAAGAAAGACTCCTTGGAGTTAGCGGATCAAGCAGATGAACTGACATTAATGTTGGGCAATGTAGAGCAAGAAAAGAAAGAATTACTCGTCGATGAAGCACAACTAGATTTACTAAAAGAGCAGGTAACACTGCAAAACGAGCATCTTCATATGCTCAAATCTACTATTCTTAACTCGTTGGTATATTTTGATATGAACGATCTAGAGCTCTACGTTCGGCACGGTAAGGTCTATATTTCCTTGTCTGATGGTTTATTATTTAACTCTGGCTCTGTGCGATTGGATAGAAAAGGAAAGAAAATTCTTAATAAAATTGGAGAAGTACTACAACATCATCCTCATATTCATATTCTGGTAGAGGGGCATACTGATAATGTTCCCGTTACCTCTAATAAACGCTTGTACAAAGACAACTGGGAGTTAAGTACCGCTAGGGCAACTGCTGTGGCCCGTATACTTTCTCAGGGGGAAGCTATCGCACCAGAACGGATTTCTATTGTAGGCAAAGGGGAGTTTTCTCCAAAAGCTTCTAACGAGACAGCAGAAGGACGTAAGTTGAATCGACGTACGGAGATTATCTTGTCGCCTCGCTTAGAAGAGCTAATAGAAACCGTTGTGTACGATCGTATGCCAGCAAGGAGACATAATATGTCGAAAGAACAAAAAACAGAGGAAAGAAAGTATACAGCGCCCAGAGGAAGCCGCTCAAAGGTATCTAAAGTAGATAACAGCCAGCAGCCTGAACAAGTGACGTATACTTACACTTATTCTGTTCTTAAAACTCATCAAACACCTTATCACAAAGAAAATGAGGTAATGGTAGGTTGGGTAAAAGCGGCTAGAAAACAATTGATCACCTGGGTCCATTACTTTGTAGATCATCCTATTTGGCACCATACTGTGTACCAAATAGGAGAACTAAAGCATATTTGGGCCTGATCTATACAAACTGGCTGGCTACAGCAGGATTTTTCGCATCCGTTGACCAATCGTAAAAACCACTACCAGATTTTACCCCTAAGTGTCCTGCTTCTACCATATTGACTAGGAGAGGGCAGGGGGCATACTTGGGTTGTCCAAAGCCTTCTTGCAATACCCTCAAAATAGAAAGGCAAACATCTAAACCTATAAAATCAGCTAATTTTAAAGGACCCATAGGATGTGCCATGCCAAGTCTCATCACTTCATCAATAGCCATCACGTCAGCAATACTTTCGAATAATGTATAGATGGCCTCATTAATCATAGGCATCAAGATCCTGTTGGAGATAAAGCCAGGATAGTCATTTACTTCTACTGGAATTTTTTGAATCTTCTTACTTTCTTCTACAATGGCGGCTGTAGTGGCATCACTTGTATCAAAGCCACGTATAATTTCTACAAGCTTCATAACGGGCACTGGATTCATAAAATGCATCCCAATGACCTTATCAGCACGTTTTGTGGCCGAAGCAATAGTAGTAATGGAGATAGAGGAGGTGTTGCTCGCTAAGATAGTTTTAGGAGGACAAACCTCATCCAGTTGCTTAAAGATATCTTTTTTAATGGCCATATTTTCCGTAGCTGCCTCAATGACCAAATCGGCCTCTTGTGCACCCTCTGCTAACCGTGTGAAAGTGCGTATACTGGTCATAGCAGCTTGCTTTTCTTCAGTAGTAATCACTTCTTTTTTCACCTGCCGATCCATATTCTTACCAATAGTAGTGAGCGCTTTATCGAGTGCTTCTTGGGAGATATCTACGAGATTTACTTGATAACCGTGTTGGGCGAAAACGTGGCAAATACCATTGCCCATCGTACCAGAACCAATGACTGTGATCTGTTTCATAAGGATAACTTTATAGAAGGTTTAATATACGTTTGTAATGTGTAGTTTAACATTGTGTATTGCAAATAAACGACATAAATCACATTACACAAAGTTAATTAGCCTATTTACATCTGTGAACTTATACTAATTTATTTAGCAATACTAATATATTTACATTTGTAAAATGCATTGTATTTACTGTTGTAAATTGTGTATATTACAGTTGTAAAGTAAAATCGTTTACAAATGAAAACCCCATTCAATGATGTCACTTAATGATAAGGTAAAAGCGCTTCTCATCCATAAGGATTTACAACCCTCTAAACTGGCAGATATGCTAGAGGTTCCCCGATCTACTATTTCACATATCTTATCGGGCCGTAATAAGCCTAGTTTAGACTTAGTAAGGAAAATTCTAGAGCTTTTCCCAGAACTGAATCCTGATTGGCTGTTGTTTGATGATACAGAAATGCTGAGAGGAGACGGAGAAGAATTAGAAGAAGACAGCAGTAGCGTTGAGAATGTAGCAGATATTACGCAACAAGAAAATCAAAAGCTCTTAGACACCTTAATTGCTAAAAAAAGTAACGGAAAGAAAAAAGCTAGTAATGAGCAAAAACAAATAGAGCGAATTATTATTTTTTATGATGATAAATCTTTTGAAGTCTATGAGTGGAATGTGCGGTAAAAAGCCTTACCACAATCGTTTTATAAGTTATATTATGTTAAGTAAAGTAATTTTATGGCTATTTCTAGGAGGTTGTACACTATTCTATAGCCCTCCTCTACTGCTGGCACAAACACAAAATTCGTCATTGATTGAGATAACCACTTACTACGCATACAGCGAAGATCGGCCACTTATTAAAGAGGTGTATCAAGCTACCTATCCAGACTCTGTTAAAAACGGCGTTTATAAGAGTTTTTACAGAAGTGGTGTAACTGCTGTAGAAGGCTACTATCAAGCAGGGCTCAGAGAAAAAAGCTTTGTAGAGTACTACGATACTACCCTACGCATTAAAAAAGTGGTACAAGCCTACGCGAATGGCTTACGACAAGGAAAAATGACAGCCTACTATCCTGACGGTGGTATCCTGCAAGAAGCCCCTTACCAGCAAGATACAATTACCGGTTTGGTAAGGACTTATTACCCTAGTCAACAACTCAAGACACAAGCCCCCTTTGTTGATGGTCAACTGAACGGTACCGCTTACGAATATTATTCAACAGGCACTTTACATAAAGTATCGGAATTCGTTGATAATAAGTTAGATGGAAAAGTAAAAACGTATTATCCTTCTGCGGTATTGGCTTCTGAAGAAACTTATCAGGCAGGTTTACAGACGGGTGTAATGCGTACTTACTACGATACAAAGGATTCTCTAGCAGCTCCTCAACTACAAACCGAGCTTTACCTAAAGGAAAGCGTGCGTGATGGGCGCTACCAAAAGTTTAACGAAAACGGGCAACTCATTGAGCAAAAGTACTATACGAATAATCAACTCAATGGTTCTTACCGCATTTGGCAAGCCAATAATAACCAACAACTGTTAGAAGAAGGCACCTATGAACAAGGCTATAGAGTAGGTACTTTTACAACTTATTACACTAATGGTAAGGAGAAATCTGTAACACAATACAGCAATCAAGAGAATAATCGTACCACTACCCTATTCTATAAAAGTGGGCAAAAAAAGGCAGAAGAACGCTACACCGAGGCAGCACCAGCCGGTACTTGGCTAAAATACCATGAGAATGGCCAGCTTGCCGAGAAAATACCTTTTAAAAATGGCCTCATCTCAGGTGATAAATGGGTTTACAACCAGGCAGGGAAAGCAATAGAGAAAGCCCATTACGAAAAGGGAAAGCAAAGCGGTATTACCAATAACTACTATCCTGATGGATCGATCAAAACGACTACAATCTACAGCTACGATAGAAAAAATGGCGCTTATACTGCTTACAATGAGCAAGGAAAACCAACCATTCAAGGAAGTTATCGAAATGATTCGAAGCACGATACCTGGCAATATTTTGATAAGCAAGGTAAAATAAAAGAAACCATTCGCTATAATCGAGGAAAAATTGTGAATACACAGCCTTAATGATTGAAAAATTATCTAAATTGTATTTCTTTACTAACATTTTTCTGTAGATATCGTATACGTGTCATATGGTCAAAACCATTCGAGAAACCCACTTTCAATTCCCTAATCAGCAGAAGTTTTATAAAGGCAAGGTACGTGATGTATATTACTTTGAGGACTTACTAGCCATTATTACCACTGATAGGATTTCTGCCTTTGATGTGATTCTTCCAGCAGCCATTCCCTATAAAGGCGCAATACTAAATAAAATAGCACTAATAAATTTAGCAAAAACAGAAGATATTGTAGAAAATTGGCTGATTGGTTCCCCTCATCCCAATGTAGCGATTGGGTATGCTTGTGAACCCTTTCCGATAGAAATGGTGGTGAGAGGTTACCTTGCTGGTCACGCTTGGCGACTTTATAAAGAGGGTATAAGAGAGATCTGTGGGATAGCACTTCCTGAAGGACTACAAGAGAATGATCCCCTTCCCTCTCCTATCTTGACACCTACAACGAAAGCGCAAACAGGACATGACCAAGACATTAGCAAGGAAGCGATCATCCAAGAAAAATTAGTAGAAGCTAACGTACTTGAAAAGTTAGAAGGTTATTCTTATCAACTTTATCAGCGAGGAAGCCAGATAGCTAAAGAGAAAAATCTTATCTTAGTAGATACTAAATATGAGTTTGGTGTCTATAAGGGAAAGATCAAATTAATTGATGAAATACATACACCTGACTCTTCTCGTTATTTTTACGCTGATAGCTATGAAGCACGACAAAGTGAAGGACTTCCCCAAAAGCAACTGTCAAAAGAATTTGTAAGACAGTGGCTCATCGAAGAGGGTTTTCAAGGAAAAGCAGGCCAAAGTATCCCTGATATGAACGAAAAGATCGTTGCTATGATCAGCCAGCGATATAAAGAACTTTACAGTGTATTTGTAGGTAAGCCTTTCGAAGAGAATATTCCTGATATTGACGAAGAGGTTATTACTAAATATATAGAAGTAATTAATTGATAAATTTAACTATAATGAAATATTCTATTCAAAAAGAGAAAAAATATCATTTAATAAGGATAGATGAATCAAAAGTAGATGCTACCGTATCGCCTGATTTGAAACAAGTATTTACTTCAGAAGAGAATGCTTCACCACGTAACTGGATATTTGATCTAAAAGAAGTAAAGTACATTGACTCGTCAGGGTTGAGCGCCATTTTGATTGGTAATCGGGTAGCACGCGATGTACAGGGAGAATTTGTACTAGTTGGTGTAAGCGAACACGTAATGAAACTTATTAAAATTTCTCAGCTCGACAAAGTACTCACTATCCTCCCAACTGTCGAAGAAGCAGTCGACTATGTATTTATGACGGAGATAGAAAAAGAGATGAATGATGAAAGTGAAGGAGGCGTATCGTAAAGCTTTCCCCCACTTTTTACAATGATAGCAGAAAAAGCAGACAGGTTCTTTCACAAAGAATTACCTGTCTGTTTTCTTTTAAGATTATCCAATACAATCGCTGTAGCAATACCAACATTTAATGATTCTGCCGCACCGTATTTGGGAATGGTAACTTTACGATCAATAAAGTTATTTACCTCAACTGATATACCATTAGCTTCGTTTCCCAATACTATAAATCCATTATCTTGTTCAAAATCTATGTTGTGAACGCTTTCTCCCTCTAAGAACATACCATAAGTAGTGGTAGATGTATACTTGTATAATATTTCAGGTAAATCACAGTAGTATACTTGCACCCTTGTAAAAGAACCCATTGAAGCTTGTATAACTTTATAGTTATATAAATCAACTGTATTGAAAGAGCAAATAATATTAGAGATACAATACCAATCACATATTCTTATAATAGTACCAAGATTTCCTGGATCCTGTAAGTTGTCTAATACAACTGTGTAACTATCTGGATTAAATGTAGGCAGCTTTTTAGGCATTTTTACCACGGCTAGCCCAGTTTTATTACTTTTAAGTGTACCTAACTGATTTAAGTCTTTTGTTGTTACTATCTCAATATCAGGTAGTTGAATTTCATTATCTACTAATTCAGTGTAAAAAGCTTCGGTAACAAAAAGTTTCTCAATAAAAAAACGATTACTTCGTATTACCTCTAGAATGCTTTTTGCTCCTTCAATAAAAAAAAGTTGATTTTCATTTCTGTACTTCTTTATTTGTAAGGATTTTACCAATTTACTCCAGCGTTTACTTACCATAAGCGTTTTGCTTTAGTGACATGTCCAAAAATAGACAAACATGGGAAAGAAAATATAGGATTCTACGGCTATTTTGTACGTTACTATATACCTTAGGGATGGCTATTTGTCTAACAAGCTGTTTTAGAGCGTTTCAACCTTCTAAAAACCTAGCCAAAAATGAATACTTGCTACACCAGCAACAAGTAGAAGGATTAGAAAATGTAAAGGAAAGCGCTGCTGTAGCACGCTTCAGGCAAAAAAGTAATCGAAGGCTCCTAGGGGTTATTCCCTATGGGTACGTCAATATCTACTTCTGGGGAAAAAATAACTACAACCGTGATGCACTGATTGAGAAGAGAGAAGCCAAAGAGCTAAAGTACAATCGTCTGATCCAGGAGAATGAAGAAAAACCCAAAAAAGTAGCCAAACTAAGAGAAAAAAGAGATAAAAGATTAGAACGTTTAGACTTGGCCATCGAAGAAGGTAACTGGCTAATGCGTACTGTAGGTGAGCCCCCTGCTATCTTCGATCTTGCGCAAGCTGAAGAAACAAAAGAAGATTTGAAGCGATTCTTGGCCACTAAAGGTTTTTTTGAAGCTGCAGTAGCCCTGAACGTCGATACGGTAAGCCGAAGAAGAAAGCTGATTCGTATAACCTATGACGTGACGGAAAATAACCCCCATCTTATTAATAAGTACTATTACAAAACCTCTAACCCTACCATCGATAGTCTTATAGCAACTTATCCAACCGATAAAATTTCATACGGTGTGCGCTATGACCGCCAATTGCTCGATAATGAACGAGATCGCTTAGAAAAACTCTTACGTAACAATGGTTTTTTTTATTTTAGCAAAAATTACATCACCATTCAAGTAGATACAGGGGCCGTAGACACTACTTTGCTAGAAGATAACTTACTTATTCAAGAACGGATGACAGACGTCCGTTTTGTAATTAATAATCCACAAAAAGTAGATACTGTCAAAATCAATAGAAGTACCTTCAACAATGCGATTTCGAAAATTCCCTTAGACGAAATATTAGGAGAGCACGTAAGGTACAACATCAAAGATGTATATTTTGTACTCAGCAGTGGCACTAACAGCCGTCTGGACACTACCGATGCTTTTGCTTTTGCCATCGATGACGAAGCACAAAAGGTAAAGTTTAGCCGATCCAGCCTGCGTTTTTCTCCCAAAGTATTGGATACACGCATTTTTCTTAGGCCAGGCGATTTATACAGTGAAGACAAGAGGAATCAAACCCAAGCGGGTATTTTCAACCTTAATATGTTTAAATCAGCCAATCTCCTGATTGAAGACGACCGGAGAGGTAATTTAACGCCAATTATTATTTCTAGTCCATTGGAGAAATACTCGCTCACTAACGAAGTAGGACTCAATGTAACCCAAGTACCTGGTCCCTTTATCAACTTTGGTTTAAAGAATAGAAACACCTTTGGCGGATGTGAAACTTTTGAGAATAGCCTAACTTTCTCTATCAATGGGCAAGCAAGTATTGCTGAAGATGAACCCGTCTATAGTACGACAGAAATAGGCTTTAATTCCTCGATTATTTTACCACAAATTTTCTTCCCTACTAAGTTTAAGTATAAATTCAACGCCCTAAACCCCAATACTCGTTTTACGTTGGGCTTCAATTTCGTCAATCGTCCCGAGTATACACGACGTAATTTGCGTCTTGCGATGATTTACACCTTACAGAAAATTCCTAAACATCGCTATAACTTGACCCCTATTGATTTCAATATCGTAAGTACCAACATCACCCCAGGTTTTCAGGAAGTGCTCGATAGCTTAGCGCTGCGAGGGAGTACACTGAATCAAAGCTTCCAGAATGCTTTGATTACTAGCACTAACGGCTTTTATGAATACAGTGATCTTAACTATGAACGTAATGTAGTTGCCCGCTATTTTAAAATATTTGGAGAAGCGGGCGGAACGAGTCTCAACTACCTCGATCAGGCCGTATTTGGTAACGATAATCGGCTGTTCGGTCTCAATTATTTTAAGTTTTTAAAAGCTTCCATAGACTTTCGGTATTACTATCCCATTACCGAAAAGTCTACCTTGGTAAGTCGTATTTTTACAGGGGGTGCGTTTCCTTACGATGATTCCGAAACATTACCCTACGAAAAATTCTTTTTCAGTGGAGGGAGTAACAGTATCAGGGCTTGGCAACCACGCCGCTTAGGGCCAGGAAGTTTCGATCATCTCGATGAAAACGGAGACGTCGATTATACCATTGAACAGCCAGGTAACATTATTCTCGAAACAAATTTGGAATGGCGCTTCAAGGTGTGGAGTTTTATGAATATGGCGCTTTTTATAGATGCGGGGAATGTGTGGACCTTAGAGGAGGAAGAGTTTAGACAAGGTGGCGCATTCAGTGGAGACTTCTTACAGGATATCGCTGTGGGTACAGGCATAGGTTTTCGATTTGATTTTACTTTCCTTGTATTTCGATTTGATCTAGGTTTTAAAACCATTGATCCTGCGCGACCTGTAGGCAGTAGATGGGTATTGGACGAGGTGTTTGACAACCCTTTTCAAAATCCTAATAGCCCTATTGTGTTCAACATTGGGATTGGCTATCCTTTTTAAATTGATCAACCTTTTGACAAACATACCCTATGACAACAGCACCTATTAACCAAACAACCATCAGCACTTGGTTTAAAGGCTTACAAGCACGCATTTGTCAAGCACTAGAGCAAGAAGATGGCAAGGCCACTTTCCAAGAAGATGCTTGGCAGAGAGAAGGCGGTGGTGGAGGAAGAACCCGCATCATACAACAAGGAAATGTCTTAGAAAAAGGAGGCGTCGCTTTTTCAGCCGTACATGGCGCAATTACCGAAGTGATGCAACAGAAGCTCAAGATGCCTTCAGGAGAATTTTTCGCTACAGGGGTCTCCATCGTTTTACACCCTTACAGTCCTCACGTACCTATCATTCATATGAACGTACGGTATTTTGAGTTGTCTCAAGACGATCAAATTCACCAGCAGTGGTTTGGTGGGGGAATTGATTTGACGCCTATTTACATTGTACCTACACAAGCAAAGTGGTTTCATCAGCAGTTAAAGCAAGTATGCGATCAGTATCACCCTGACTATTACCCTCAATACAAGTCTTGGGCAGATGATTATTTTTACTTGCCTCATCGAAAAGAAACGAGAGGCGTAGGGGGCATTTTTTTTGATCGCTTACAGCCCAGTGACACCAACCCTTTAGAAAGCTGTTGGCATTTTGTACAGGCGGTTGGAGAGGCTTTCGCACCTACTTATATACACCTGATGCAAGAAAATAAAACCAAAACCTTTGATGAACAAGCCAAGGCTTGGCAAAGTTTACGTAGAAGCCGTTATGTGGAATTTAACTTGGTGTATGATGCAGGTACAAAATTTGGCCTAGAAACCAACGGGAGAACAGAATCTATCTTGATGAGCATGCCTCCCGAAGCCCACTGGCGTTATAACTATCAACCCGACAAAGACACCCCTGAAGCCCATACGCTTCAACACTTAAAAAAGGAGATTGACTGGATAAACCTGTAAACGATGAAAGTACTTAAAAAACATCCCTTTGCGGTAGAAGCGTTTTTCGACTTCTCGCTTGTACTGGCTTACGCGTTCCCAAAAGAAATACTGCAAGAGAGGCTTCCAGCGCACTTGACAGTAGACAACTTTGGCGAATATGGTTTTGTAGCTGCAGCGATGGTACGTACGCGTCATTTAAGACCCAAGGGCTTTCCACGTTTTTTAGGAAGGAATTTCTTCTTAACAGGGTACCGCATCTTTACAAAGTACCACGACCAGCGCGGTAAGCGTTTACGGGGTTTGTACATTCTGGGCTCACATACTGATAAACACACGATGAAAGTAGCAGGGAATATCTTTACCCATTACCACTACGTGCACAGCCCTATTCAGTGGAAACGCGATAAAAGTACTTTAGAAGTGTGGTCGGAGACAGCAGAACCTATTAAAAAATTGCAGGTAAAAGCACTATGGCCTACGGAGGAGACTGCCCCACTGCCTGTACATTCTCCGTTTGAGAGCTGGAAAGAAGCCCGTCGCTTTGCTGGACCGCTTCCCTTTACTTTTACTTACCAAGAAGAAGCGAAGCAAATGACGATCATAGAGGGGGTAAGACAACACTGGCAGCCACAACCTGTACAAATTGAAAAAGCGCAAATCGGCTTTATTGAAGCCGAGTTTCCCGATACTACCCCCCTCTTAGCCAATAGCTTTGTGGTACAACAAGTGCCTTACTGGTGGAAAAAAGGAAGAATAGAACAATACTAATAAAAACAACTAATAGAAGCACTGATGTCTCAAAACCGAAAACCTTTTGAAGGAGTCCTCAATATCATACGATTCAACTGGCATTTTTATGTTATAGCGGGTATAGCTATTATCGTAGGGATGAATGCTTGGTGGTTACTTCCTATTTTTGTACCATCTCTGCTCTTTTGGCAAGATATAATTTTTTTAGGAATGGGCTTAGCAGTGGTCTATCTGATAGGCTCTCTGTTAGTTTCTCACTACATTTATGACCTTTCTGATCTATACCGCTTTCAGTGGCTACAACAACTGCATTTACCCAAAGAAGGGCACTTTGTGAACATCCATTCAGGTTTTGACGAGACCTCTCACCTACTTCAGCAACAGTTTCCTGAGGCTACCTTTCATTTATTAGATTTCTATGATCCTACCATTCATACAGAAGTATCTATCCAGAGAGCCAGAAAATATGCGCCCCCTCCTGCTGCTACCCAATCAGTTGCCTATAATCAATGGCATACACTTGTGCCTAAAGCAGCCGTTATTTTTGGTATATTAGCCATTCATGAACTACGTAAAAACGATGAAAAAGTGGCATTCTTACAGGAAGTAGCCAAGGCACTTACGCCAACTGGTAAGTTTATTCTCGTGGAGCATTTGAGAGATCACAATAACTTCTTAGCCTACGGTCCAGGCTTCTTTCACTTCTTCTCTAAGGCGACTTGGTTGCGTTGTATAAAAGAGGCTCGGCTTACTGTAAGGGAGACTTTTAAAGTCACACCTTTTATTCAAGTATTTGTCATTACTTTGCCCTCCTAGCCTATGCTTTCTATTGCACTTCATCTTAAATTGGCGGGTATTTCTATGCTACTCCTCAGCCTGGTACATATTATTTTTCCACGGTATTTTCATTGGAAAAATGAGCTAGCGCCGCTCTCTCTCATTAATCGGCAGCTTATGTATGTGCATACCTTTTTTGTGGCTTTGGTCGTTTTTCTGATTGGTGCGCTGTGTACTTTTGGTACGAGTGCCTTGTTACTACCTAGCTTACTTGCTCGGTACATTAGCTTAGGTTTGGCTGCTTTTTGGGGATTGCGTCTCTTTTTTCAGCTAGGTGTGTACAGTCGTAAACTATGGCAAGGAAAAGCCTTTGAAACCAGCGTACACATTCTTTTTACCTTTGTTTGGATATATTATACGGGTATATTTATCTGGATATATGTAAGGCAGACGGGATTTATTATAAGTGAGTAAGCTGTCAACCTAGCTATTCACACAATCACTTACTCACTTATTCACTCTTACAAGGCAGGGATGGTCAGCTCATCACCTGGATGAATCAAGTCATTTCTTCCTCTTTTTTCCATCAATTGGTTGGCCTCGGATATTTTTTCCCACTTTGTCCCATCGCCGTAGAACTTCTCAGCAATAGCCCATAGCGAATCCCCTGCTCGTACAATATAGACGGCTTCTACGTTATTATCAATCCCTTCACTGTCTTCCTCCCCTGCTTCTTCCTTTCCAGCTACTTTGATACCGTGCTTTACCTTACTAATCCCTTTCACACCCTTTACCACCTCAATGACTTTTCGCTTGTCATCATCGCTGTTTACTTCTCCTTTGACGGTGGCTACTTTATCTGCGACCTGAACGCTTAGGTTGGTAATCGCCACCTTAGTACGTTTAATAGCTACTTGAATACTATCTTCTGTAATTTGGTTGACCACTTCTGCAGAAGCATTTTTTAAGAAATCTTTCATGGCAATAAAAGTTTATACAAGGGTTTATGATGAATAAGTTGTCTGTAAATTTATACGTAGCCTTTGGTAAGGCGTTGGATGTATTTACCAATGATGTCAAATTCTATGTTAATCTGCGTACCCACTTCAATCTGGTGAAAATTAGTGTGTTCATAAGTATAAGGAATAATGGCTACTGAAAAGCCTGTAGGCTGAGAGTTAACCACCGTAAGGCTCACGCCATTCACACAGATAGAGCCCTTTTCAACTGTGTAGTTCCCTGAAGCAGGATCGAAGGTGAAGTCATACAGCCAGCTACCGTCCTCCGAGGTAACCTTCGTACACGTTCCTAGCTGATCTACGTGGCCTTGTACAATATGTCCATCAAGCCGCCCGTCCGCAAGCATACAGCGCTCTAAATTAATTTTGTCACCTACTTGCCAATTTTTTAGATGCGTTTTGCGGAGGGTCTCTGCAATAGCCGTAACCGTATGTAAGTGTTGGTGATCGGTGGCTACTACCGTCAGGCACACCCCATTGTGGGCTACACTCTGGTCTATTTTCAAGGCAGGGGCTAACTCACTCTCAATCGTAAAATGTAAGTTGGTTCCTTCTTTTTTTACCTCGTGTAGTGTCCCGAGCGTTTCTATAATCCCTGTAAACATTCTTTGCTTTGTTTGGCTTTGTAATACAATACTAAAGATGAGTATTGAAATCATAACTTACAAACGGCGTCTTAGTTATTTCTTTATTTACATAATGTGTTCTATTTTTACAGTATGGGGCTTGAAGATACTTACCGACATAAAGGCTTGCGCAATCAGCTAGTACAGCTTATACGAAGAAAGGGCATTGAAGATGAGCGTATCTTGACCGTCATCCAGACATTACCGCGTCACTGGTTCTTAGATACGGCCTTTCTAGAACACGCTTACCAAGACAAAGCTTTTGCGATAGGAGAAGGGCAGACGATTTCACAGCCTTTTACGGTGGCTTTTCAAACCCAACTGTTGGCGCTCCAAAAGTACGATAAGATTTTAGAAATAGGAACTGGTTCGGGCTACCAAGCTTGTATTTTAGCGATGCTGGGCGCTAAAGTGTATTCTATTGAGTACAATGAAGTACTACATCAAAAAGCCCAGAAACTGATTCAGCAGGTCAATCTTGGAGGAATGACCAAACTTTTTCAAGGGGATGGCTCACGAGGACTTCCCGCTTATGCGCCTTTTCAGGGGATTATCGTAACGGCGGGTGCGCCTACCGTTCCTAATGCACTCCTAAAGCAGCTCAAGGCGGGCGGTAGGTTGGTAATTCCTGTAGGAGACGAGAAAGTACAGACCATGATGCGCATTACCCGTAAAGGAGAAACTACTTTTGAGCAGGAAGCTTTTGAACAGTTTAAGTTTGTACCACTTCTAGGCAAACACGGTTGGAAAAATTAATACATTATAAACAATGACAAAGAAAAGTAAACAGGTAAGTGAATCTTTCACGACAATGACAGAGATGGTACTTCCCAACGATACCAACACCCTTAATAATTTGATGGGAGGACGATTGATGTATTTTATGGATGTGGTTTCTGCTATTGCTGCCCAGAAGCACTCCAATCGTACAGTAGTCACTGCCTCGGTAGACAACGTTCATTTTGGGAGACCTATCAAACTGGGGAATGTCGTCACGCTAGAAGCCAAAGTTACCCGTGCTTTTAACTCTTCTATGGAAGTACACATCAAGGTGTATGCAGAAGATATCCCAGCACAGACAAAAGTAACCACCAACAGTGCCTTCTTTACCTTTGTAGCGGTAGACCAGTCAGGAAGACCCATTGATGTGCCTGAAGCCATTCCAGAGAGTTCAGAAGAAAAAAAGTTGTATGAAAGTGCTTTGAGAAGACGACAGTTGCGTTTAATTCTAGCAGGTAAAATGAAACCCGATGAAGCAGGTGAACTAAAAGCCCTCTTTGTGAATGCCCAACAGGTATAGCACTACTTTAAGACGCTTTTCCACTAATTTTCTCAGTTTCGTAGTGATCCATAATGCGCTGACGCATGTATTTCCCTTTGGAAGGGGCACTTAATAAGTCTAAAAAAACTTCCTTAGGGACCGCCTTGTATTGGTATATTTCTGCATTACTTACAAACTCTACTTCCAATGTTTGCGTAGCCTCATCGTAGCCTAAAGAAGCAACCATGGTAGAGTTGACGGGGGTTCTCTTCATCGTAATCCTCTTTTTTCAGTTTGCTTTCTTAAAGATAAAAGGATATTTTTGAAATAAAAAGCTTTTTACGCGATCCAACACCTATGCAATTGCACGAATTACGCGCCTTTTTTCAAGCCCCCATTTACCTCATTCCTGAAAAAGAAGTTCCCCTTTCTTTTAGAGAAACCCTTGAGGAAGAAAAGCCTTATTTAGCCATCTTCGCTACCGAAATGGACAGTAAAACGACGAATGCAGCAGATAAACACGTATTCGAACGTATGTTACAAGCTTTGAATAAGCAACAGGGAACACAGCTACAAACCACCAGTTTTAACCACTGGTTTGCAGAAAGGTTTACACCCAATCGGTTCGAAAATGACTTAGTAGCCACTTCTGTAGAGATCGTACTTATTTTTGGGGTAGCTATGGAGCGCTTTGGATGGTCTACCAAGCTCCTTCCTTATGAAATTGTTCAGGAGGAAAACATACAGTACCTTTGGGTGGATAGCTTGGCTACTATAGAGCAAGACGTAACAAAGAAGAAACAATTATGGGAGCAGTTACTAACTATTTTTAATAAAAAGCGATGAATATACACCTTCTAAACTTAGCCATGGTGACCATATCATTATGGCTAAGTACTCATGTAAAATACTCATGTAAAAGCACAACAAACCCTTGTTTTACAACCCGATGCTACGCAAGGCAAGGATGCTTTCATTTGGTTTATTGAAAGTCAATCTACCAAGTATGGTGCTACCAACGACAAAAACTATGGGAATTCGAAGATGTTTATAGCACAAGAATGGACCTGGAAATACAATGTGGGTAGTAGAAGAAGCCTTCTTGCTTTTGACTTGACTAGTATTCCTGAGCAGGCCAT
>ERZ1740058.589-NODE-589-length-25814-cov-6.172988_pt1 | contig 25814 bp, 17 predicted proteins | sample MGYA00581745_ERZ1740058 | MGnify/ENA primary metagenome ERZ1740058 (study PRJEB43018, sample SAMN04849742) | marine metagenome | isolation source: floating plastic debris | place: Pacific Ocean | collected 2008-08-30 | study: EMG produced TPA metagenomics assembly... | reverse complement strand
CGTTGAGGGTACTTCCGGTTTCCCACCATTGTTCCCAGTTATCAGGCTCAGGAAGTAGTGGAGCAGTTTCAGTACCTGACCACCAGTGGCGTACCTGACGACCATCCATGGGTGCACCCCAGCTTTCGTCGGTTCCCGCTGTCCCCTTAAATCCATCTACTGTACCACTCCAACCATCAGCGTACCAAGTGCGATAACCACTACCTCCGGCGTAGGTATTCTGAAAGTTAGGCTTCACCAAAGGTCGTTCAAATGTAGTACTGAGGTTCACGTCAACCCCAATGCCTTCAGCTCCTCGACCGTTTTTAGTAGTAACCAAGATTACCCCGTTAGCCGCCCGCGAGCCGTAGAGAGCAGCTGCGTTCGGGCCTTTCAGCACACTGATTTCGGCGATATTATTAGGGTCAATTTCCGATAGACCACCGCCATATCGCTGGTTATCAGACCTTTCATCGTTGGTACTATTGACCGTTTGCTGCATGGGAACCCCATCCACTACTACTAAGGGCTGATTGTTCCCCGCTACCGAAGAAAACCCTCGGATGACAAACTCGGGAGCGCCACCTGCCCCACTATTGCCAGATACCTGCAAACCTGCAACTCGGCCCGATAAGTTGTTAACAACACTTTGGTTAGGAACCTGGGCAAGTTGTTCGCCGCCAATTTCCTGCACCGAATAGCCCAGCGCTTTCTTCTCTCGTTCTAATCCAAAAGCAGTCACCACGACCTCAGAAAGCTGCTCAATGTTGGCAGTCATGCCTACGTTGATGGTAGACTGATTGCCGATTTCTACTTCTTTGGTATTTAGTCCAATAAAAGAAAATACCAGAATTTCCGCTTCCGGACCTACCGCCAGAGAGTACTCTCCGTTGATGTCGGTGATAGTACCGGTAGTAGTTCCTTTCACTACTACGTTTACCCCAGGCAAGCCGGATTGGTCGGCCTCAGAAGAGACTTTTCCTTTAAGAGTACGGTCTTGCGCCCAAGCGGCGGATGAAATGGTAAGAGCCACTATCCAGAATCCGGTAAAGCGCCGGAAGAAGAGAGGATAGTGAGCGAGGGTAGTAAAATTAATCCTCATAGTTTAGCAATTATTAAGTAAGTAAAGGGTATAGAATAGGTATTTTTCAGAATAATATACCGCTTATCGGTACATATAAAGTATAAAAGACGTTTATTTGAGGGCTGTGCCAAATCTAAAGGATAATTCTTTTAATTTCAAAACTTAATTTTGAATTAAGCGTTTAAAGCAGAATAAACAATTGTGATTAATTAATAATTAGGAATTATTCCCCTGCTATTTCGTATTATTTTTAATATTTACAAAAAGTAAACTCCTTTTTTCAAAATTTCATTAATGAAAATTTTTTTGAAGATTTTTCTGAAAAATAGATGTTAGAATGGAGCTTTCGCTCAGCCTAAACAATGCAGGCATTCAAAGTGGGTTGCTAAACAGTAAGGTGAGGATGATGACGATAAAGAGGGCGGGCAGCATATTGGTAATCCGAAGCGATTTAATTTCCAGAAGGTTAATGCCTAAACCAAGAATGATAACCCCACCCGTGGCCGACATCTGATCAATTACTGTCTGCGATAAAAAAGGCTGTAGGCTCTCAGCTGAGAGGGTAATGGAAGATTGAAAAAGTAAGAGCGGAATGGCAGCAAAAAGCACCCCAATTCCGTAAGCCGAAGCCAGCACGATAGATGAAAAGCCATCCAGCATTGATTTAGTGTAAATCAGTGAAGGATCATTGTTTAACCCTTCTTCCAGCGCTCCTACAATGGTAAGTGAACCTACGCAAAAAAGTAAAAATGCGGTAATCAGCCCCTCGGTAAACTTCTCATTTCCTACGCTAATACGATTCTTAATAGCATCGCCTAGTTGAATAAAGCGATCGTGCAGTTTAAGCCACTCTCCTAGTGCTCCCCCGATCAGAATGCTGAATATCAATAGCAGTATATTGTCAACTTTGAGTGCCATTTGCATTCCAATGAGCAGAGTGCATAGCCCAATACCTTGGAAACTTATTTCTCGTATTTTGGGAGGGAACCTGCTTTGTAGCAAAAGTCCTAAACTACTACCCGCAATGACGGCTGCAGTATTCACCAAAGTTCCGGTAGGTATATTCACGTAAGTGCTTGTTGACGGAAAAGCCACAAAGATAAGAGTTAATTCGAGAGCTATCACAATGAAATATTCAGCCTGAATCTATTGCTATGCATAAGTCCGGTTACTTTTTCCTACTGTATGCATACAAAAAAATGATCGGACGAATTTTTATCTTATGCAAACTTTCTACACGGTTACACTACTCCTCTTCATCTTAATTCCTGCAAAAGCCCAGACTTCTAAAATTGATAGCCTAGAAGCTGTTCTTAGGCAAGTACCTGCGGATACCAATAAAATAGCCGTCTACCTTGAGTTATTTCAGGCCCACAAATCTTTGGATACCGCTCAGTCAGTGCAATACCTTAACTCAGCAATTAGACTAGGTGAAGCTACTGAGAACCCCAATTGGCTAGGTAGAGCCTATCTGGAAGTAAGTGGGAATCTATGGCCCAAAGGAAGACTAGTAGAAGCTAAATCAGTAATCGCAAAGTTAGATTCATTACTCCCTCGAATGAATGATAAGCGGTTAGTTGCTACCGTCCTTATGGAAAAGGGAGTTGTTCATCTGTTTTCGGGAGATCACCAACAGGCCATTGATTATCTGTTCGAGGCCTTGAACCAGTATGAAGAAATAAACGATAGTTTAGGCAGCTCCTTGAGCTACACTTACATTGGTAATGCCCACGTAAGTTTGGGATATCCCGATCAGGCTAAGGAATACTATGAGTCAGCCCTTAAAATGGCTCGTTTAGTGAACTACACCAAGGGCCAAGCCAATGCTTTGGGAAATATGGGAAGAGTATACCGCGCCAGCCAAGAGTATGAACAGTCACTCTATTACTATCGGCAATCACTGGCGATGAACCAGGAGCTAGATTTCCCGGAAGATGAACGAATTGACCTGCATAACATTGGTACGATATACTTCAAACTAAAGAAACTTGATTCGGCCCGACTATTTTTTGACCAAGCCAAGAAACTAGCCCGTGAAATCAATTCGCAACGAGGTATACTGCTGGCTAATCATGCTACTGCTGTATTAGAAGCCAGAAGGGGCAACTATGCTCAGGCCAATAAGCTACTAGATCAGTCACTGGAGCTAGCTCAACAACTCGCTATGAAGCAATCGGTCAAGAATATTTACCGAAGCTATTCCTACAACTACGAAGATCTGGGAGAATACAAAAAAGCCCTGGAATACCGGATTAAGTACGAAAAATTGCACGATAGCCTGATCAACGAGAACCATCTGAACCGTATAACAGAACTGGGTGTACAGTACCAAACCGCCAAAAAAAATGAAAAAATAGCCCTTTTGTCCAAGCAGAAAGAACTGAACGAAGCCCGATTAGAGCAACAATCCACCCAGAATCAAGCACTCTGGGGTGGACTTCTACTCATCATTACTATTACAGTATTAGTAGTATATCTGTTGCGACAGCGGTTAATAAACCAACGGTTAATGTCGGCTAAGAACGAAGAAATCAAAACAGCCCAGTTCAAACAGCAACTCAGCGAACTGGAAATGAAGGCACTACGGGCTCAGATGAATCCTCACTTTATGTTCAACTGCCTCAATTCTATCAACCGGATGGTACTGAGTGGGGATAACCGCAATGCTGCCCGTTACTTGACCAAATTTGGCAAACTAATCCGGCTCATGCTGGAAAATTCTGAACATCCAACTGTATCGCTGGCGGACGAACTAACTATGCTGGAGTCTTATCTGGAATTAGAACGACTTCGGTTTAAAGAGAAAATCAGCTACCACATTAGGGTTGATGATCGCATTGATCGGGAAACTACCCTACTTCCTTCTATGGTGCTACAACCCTTTATTGAGAATGCTATTTTGCACGGTCTGATGCACAAGAACACCCCCGGACTCGTAGAAATCAGCATTAGTCAAAATAAACTAGGACTGAAATGCACCATCCAGGATGATGGGGTGGGCCGAGAACAATCTCTAGTATTGCAAGAATCCCAGGCTAGTAAAAAGAAGTCAATGGGAATGCAGATTACTGAACAGCGACTAAAGATTTTTACCAAAAACAAGCTCCGAGACTTGGTCAGTATCACCGACCTAAAGGACTCTATGAACCGAGCACTGGGAACCCGAGTCGATGTCTTGATTCCTACTACTTAACAATCCGCTATGATTCGTACACTGATCATTGATGACGAAGAAGATGCCCGCGAAGCCCTCCGGTTATCTATCGAGATGTACTGCACTAACATAGATCTACTGGATACCTGTAACTCGGCAGAAGAAGGGCTGAAAGCAATTCATGAGCATCAACCTGATTTGGTATTTCTAGACATTCAAATGCCTCGGCTCACCGGTTTTGATTTACTCCAACGAGTAGCCAGTATTCCGTTTGAAGTAATTTTCGTCACTGCGCATGACCAATACGCCATCAAGGCTATCCGATTTTCAGCACTGGATTATTTGCTAAAACCGGTTGATGTAGACGACCTGATGCAGGCCGTTCGCCGAGTCGAACAACGACTACAAAAAGCCAATAGCATATTTCAGTATCAGTCACTAGTGCACAATGCTCAATTAAAACCTGGGCAGATCAACCGACTGGCGGTTCCTGCCTCAGATGGAATTGAATTCCTTGACCCCAATGAGATTGTATATTGTCAGGCCGATGGTAATTACACCACTTTACATCTTACCCACCGGAAGAAAAAGCTCATATCTAAAAACCTGAAAGACTTTGAATACCTGCTAGCGGAATCAGGCTTTTGCCGTGTGCACCACTCTTCCCTCATTAACCTAAAACACATTCAGAAATATATTAAGGGGGAGGGCGGCTGTGTTATTCTGACGGATAACCATCACGTAGACATTTCCCGCCGAAAAAAAGAAGTTTTCCTTCATCAACTAAGTCACTTTCAACTCTCCCGATAGAATACCCTTTTGACCCTTTCTCCAATATTGGTTAATATCTCGTAAGGAATAGTATTAATTTTCTGAGCCAGTAATTCAACGGAAATAGGCGGGCCAAAGATAACTACTTCGTCTCCTTCCGAAGCATCAATGCTGCTAATGTCAATCATGGTCATATCCATACACACGCTGCCGATAGTAGGTGCCCACTGCCCGTTTACCCATATTTTACCGTTACCGTTACCAAAACCCCGGTCGTAACCATCAGCATAACCAATAGCAATGGTAGCAATCTTTTTGTCTCGTTCAGCTACTCCCCTTCGTCCATAACCTATCGTTTCTCCCTTCTTTACTGATTTTATCTGCGAAATAACCGTCTTGAGCGTACCCACCAGTTGTAGCATCTGCGATAACTGACCGGCTGATTCCACTCCGTACAAACCGATCCCCAGCCGTACCATATCCCACTGATACTGCGGAAACCGGATAATACCGGCTGAATTAAGCATGTGCCGTAGTGGCGAGTACTTAAGTACAGCAGAAATTTTCTGATAACCTTCCTGATAGGTCTTTACTTGTTGTTCAGTGAAACTATCATGCTGAGCTTCGTCGGAAGCCGCCAAATGGCTGAATACGCTAGCCACATTAAAATCATGACTCTGGAGTCGGTTAACGATCCGATCAATCTCGTCCGGAGCAAAACCTAAACGGTGCATACCGGTATCCAGTTTGATATGGATTAGTAAGTCTTTGGTACGATTTCCTAGTGAGCTGACGAATTGCTCCAGAAGCCACTCGCTGTAAATCTCCGGCTCCAATTGGTAGTCCAACATCTTACCGAAGGCTTCCGGAGCTGGGTTCAACACCAGAATGGGCGTACGAATTCCGTGTTCCCGCAATCTTACGCCCTCATCGGCGTAGGCTACCCCTAAATAATCTACCTGATGAAACTGTAGGAGATTGGCAATTTCGAAAGCAGCTCCACCGTAAGAGAAAGCCTTCACCATTACCATAATTTTAGTATCCTGGGCTAGTAATCTACGGTATACGTTCAGTTTATGGGTGAGCGCAGCCAGATTAATTTCCAGCACGGTACTGTGAATTTTTTGTTGTAGGCGTCGTACGATCTGTTCAAAGTGAAACGTACGAGCTCCCTTTATTAAAATATTCTCCCGCTGAAAACTACTAGACTGAAAACTAGCAAGAAAATCCTGAGGAGTAGCATGGAATTCTTTGGTGAATGGATAGTCTCGGAAAACCTCAGCCTGATGTGCGATTTCCGAACCAATACCGATAAACCGGTTAATGCCTTTTTGTTGAAGTAGGTCCGCCACCTGACGATACAGCACTGCGGCTTCATCTCCACTCTGAAGGACATCGGATAAAATTACGGTGTGCTGTTCATTTTGGGTTTGCTGCTTCAGAAAATCTAGGGCAAGTTGCAAGCTTATCAGATCATTACTGTAACTATCGTCTACCAGATAGCACAGGTTAATGCCCTGTTTCCATTCCATCCGCATAGAAACCGGCCGTAAGTGGGAAAGCACCGATTGCCAACTGTCTGTACCGGAGTCTGTAGTCAACCCTAAAACCAAAGCGTGGGTAATATTTTCTAGTGAAGCCTCATCCTGAAAAGGAACCTTAAACAAGTAGCTCTTTTGGGAGGATTGATGCGTAAGATGAATCTCAGTTGCCTGACCTTTTGGCTGCCAATGCGCCCAATAGGTTGAAGCTTGATTTTGCGTAGTTGTCCAACTAATGAGTTTTTCGGGATCAAAGCGGCTAGTCAATTCTTCATCGATCAATTGATGGTCTTTACCGTAAATGACTTTTTCGGCAGTAGAGAACAATAGAGCCTTCTCACTGACTTTTTGTTTCCGGCTGGCAAAACCTTGGTCATGGGCCGAACCGATATTAGTAAAAATCCCGTAAGTGGGCTTGAGGATTTCAGCTAACTGTTTCATCTCCCCCACCTGTGATATTCCCGCTTCAAAAACCCCGATAGTGTGAGAGGCATTGATATTCCAAACCGCCAGTGGAACCCCAATTTGGGAATTATAGCTCTTCGGATTACGAACGACCCTTTCTTCAGTATTCAGTAACTGACTAAGCCATTCCTTGACGATAGTTTTTCCGTTGCTCCCGGTAATTCCAATGAGAGGGATACTATACTGATTCCGATGGTAGGAAGCAATCTTTTGTAACGCAAATATACTGTTTTCTACCACTAACAAGTTGGCATCTGGTAATTCTACGGAAGTTATTTCTTCTACCACAAACTGCCGCACCCCTCGCTCGTATAATTCAGCTACGTACCCGTGACCGTCGTGTCGCTCGCCGTTAATAGCAAAAAAGAGTGAAGTCTCATTTTGAATACCACTACGACTATCAGTAAGTAGATGCTTCACGCCAAGCTCCGGGCGAGGGATTTGCACAACCCGCCCCCCCGTGATACTTTCCAGATTGGAAAATGTGATCATATTAACTACTAATACGCATTGCTTGCTAATGTTTAGTTTTGACAACCCAAATAGGGAGATCACGCCCCGATGATTATCGTTTTAACACTGCTTTAAGCCAAAGCCCTATCCACTTATCGGAGTTATTTTCCTATATAACCATCATACAAAAACTTTATAAATGGTTACTTTGCTAGTATTGTTATAATTAACCCAATTTGCCCCAGATGATAACAATCGTGGTGTAGTAGTCCTTCCAGTAAATATTCGAATGTTTCATTCGTGGAGGAGTGCTTATCCACCTGCTCTAGAAAACTATCATCGTAATCACCTAACAACGTAACAAGAGCTTGTTGGCTATTTGCTAATCGTTCTTTCAGTACTTCCCACCCCTTGGATTGTAATTCTTGATTGGTTGTCCAGTTATCGGGGCTCTCCATGAAAAGTTGACGAGGATTACCTTGCAGGCGATGCACTATATCATTACGCCAGGCCACTAGGTGAGAGATAATCTCTCCTACGCTATGAACATTGGGCATAGGCCGAGTGAAGACCTGACTTTCGTCCAAATCTCCTAACTTCTTAGTAAATGCTTCGCCTAGCCAGGGCTCCCCTTGGTAAAGTGCTTCAAACTGAGCGGTAAGTGCATCAATACGGTTTCGATTCATGGTAAAAGCTAGTTACGGGCGGCTCTTTTTCTGATCCCTTGCATCAGCAGCTGCCTGGAAATCAGTCGGATCATCTAATTGAGGAGACTCTAGCACCGCTTTCCAATCAAATTGTTCATCAAACGGATCAAGGGCTTGTTGAGGGTCGAATACCAGGGGATTAACTGGTAAAGCTTTATAAGCTAATGTGTCCGGTTCAGTAGTGAATAAATCAGCTAGATCGGTGGCCCCAAAGTCGTAGTGATTCAGGTAGGGGATGCCGAGAATATGCCAGAAGGTTTTAAAAATACTGCCGAAACTATAATGCTGATGGCCTATATAGTTTTTCTTGGCGTAAGGCGAAATAACCATCAGCAAGCTACGGTGGGCATCTACATGATCAACTCCATCTTGAGAGTCATCTTCGGTCACTACAATCACCATGTTCTTCCAGTAGGGAGTATTGGACAGAAATTCTACCAACCGCCCTAATGCCAAGTCATTATCCGCCATATAGCTTTCCCGAAATGGATAACCCGCGTTAGGCCGATCACCCGCTCCATGATCATTAGGTAAAATAATGGTCAGAACCGAGGGCAACCCTCCTTCTCCCCACTTCTCCTCGAATTCTTCTATAAAAGTATCTGCACGAAACTGATCGGGAATACCCATGTTATAAGTAGCGTAGGCGCGGGATGTTCGATCGTAGAGTGGACCCGGAATAGGATAATTTATCAGTGGACGAACCCCAAAGTACTTCAACGTAGAATCGGCGTAACTATTAGCCAACTCAACTCCGAAGCCAAAATTATAAAAATCAATATCGTTACGATCCATATGATCCCAGATGGAACCGGCTTCGTTATAGTCTTCGGGATAGATGGCTCCCGATGAGCCTACTATTCCGTAGTTACCGGGTGCTTCCGACCCAGCTACGGAGCGACGTTTACCACCGTAGGCGGCGGCCACGTGCGTTTCTACCCATTCGTTCGGATAGGTATTGACCAGCCAGCGGTGTCCATCAGCCGAGTGATCAGCGTCTACGTAGAAGTTATCGCTAATGGCAAAGCGTTCGGCTAATGCTAAATGATTGGGCATAACCGTAGCACCCTCTATCGTCCGGGTACTGGCTTCATTGCTGAAAGTCCGGTTGCGTCCGTAGCGGGCTAGAGCTGCTTCTCCCCTACCTCCTTCCAACTGCCCAAATACTTCGTCGTAAGTACGATTTTCTTTGCTAACAAAGATAATATGCTTAATCGGCGACTCTTTCTCACCAGGATAAGCTGGGATAGGATGATCTTGTCTTTCCCTTGCAATTGCTGACGCTTGTTGAAAGTCAAAGTTATTTTCCATCACTTGCCGAGTAGTTTCTACCAGTTGTTCATCCGAAGGAATATCCAACACCGTGATTGAACCTTTCATCAAGGCACCGATATAGCTTCCTTCTTCTCCTAAGTTGAACGTTGAACCTCCATTAGGTCCACTGCCGTAGCCCTTCGCATTGGCTACAATTAGCTGCCTGCCATCGGGGCTAACCGCCAGCTTGGAAGGAAACCAGCCTACAGGTAGATGTCCGAGAACTTCCTGACTCGCCACATCAATCACTCCCACCGCATTAATTCCGGCTTCAGCTACGTATAGTCTTTGCTGGTCAGGTGAAAGGGCTAATCCGAAAGGAATGATACCCCGAAGATTACCTAACCGCTCGTCGGGTTGCAGGCGAATATTCTGCACTACCGTGTCCTGTTGCACATCAATAACTGACACACAATCATTGTTGCCATTACTGACGAATACATAGTCTTCGGTAGCCACCAATGAGTTAGGGCTAGCTCCGCCTACTGCAGGAATATCTTCTACCACTTGCCCTACCAGAAATCAGGTTTTTACCTTAGCAGTCACCTCACCCGAAGCAGCATCCACTGTCCAGACCGAAAAAGCCTCGTCTACATTAGGATCGCCCAGCCCCGGAATGTTGAGAGAATCGTTCTGAATGCCTTCTTTCATTTCCTCACTGCCGTAGGCAGTGGCGGGAAACCTTAACCCTTGTTCCTTCAGTGCTTCGGGAGAGAGGTCTTCTCCCGACACTACTGGCTGGTATTCAAACATACCCACATTAGCTACGTATACCTCCGACGCGGCGGGAGAGAGTGCCACTCCAAACGGATAACGGCCCACCGAAGTATTTTTCGTGATCGTCTGGCTAGGTACATCAATCGTCATCAACCGAAATCCAATTTGGTCAACAGCGTACAGCGTGTTTCCGTCCTGGCTCAACACCATATCGCCGATGTAACCATCATCGTAAACAACACCATCGGCATTTCGCCAGGTACAGTCAATTTCTCCTTGGGGCTGGCCACTGGCAATATCAAACAAGTAAATCTTGTTCTGCTGCCCCCCGGCTACGTATACGGTTTGATTATCCGGTGAAATCGCCAAGCCCATAAAAACAGCCCCTAGCAAATCCTCATCATTCTTTACACCTTCTGGTATTTGCCGTATCTGCGGATTCCTACTCAATGGCTCTCGAAAAATAGTAATAGAAAATGGAGAAGTACCTGAGTTAGCACTAATCGCCATGCTTCCGTCATCACTCATCACCAATCCGTAGGGATGCGGCGCTACCCGATAGGTTTTGCCCATTGGCTGAATAATCCGCCCGTTAGGAATAATGGTTTGACCGGAAGTATCGATGGTAGCATAGCGGTCGCCCGCTGGAGCTTGGGCAACCCATTGAACATTCTCAGAAGTATCTTCGGTGGAAAGAGTAGTTTGGCAGGCAGCGAAATGTAAAAGAGAACCAAGTAAGAATAGACCGTAGCGAAACATAGCGAAGGTTGTGGTAGAAGGCATTAGCCAATAAGGTTGTTGTAAATTAAATAAAGCGGCACCAGATTACAATCCGATGCCGCTTTTTCAGGGTCTGAAAGAAAGTTTATTGATTGGCTTTATAGCGGATGCTTACTGAGCCTAAATCAGTGCTAACCCGGTCAATGGCGTTTAGTTGTAAGGCGGCGTACTCGGTCGCGCCAGTTCCACCACCCACCTGCACCAACACAGTAGCATTGGTCAGCAAGTTGGCTATATCTTCTACTCTACTTACGGCGGTACCTTCTGCAAAGGCATCTCGCACTGCCTGATAGGTAGCTAAAGCAAAGTCAAATTCCTCGCTTACTACAAAGGTGGTTCCACTCGCCGGGTCGGCCTCCAGGTTCAGTTGATTGTCAGTTACTGCTAAACGAATATCCGCTTGGTCGCTGGCAAATATTCCCGTATCGAGCTGGGCAAAGCTAAATGATCCACCTCCGGCACTGAGCAGGTCAAATTCTCCTTCGGAGGCTAAGGCTACGGCCAGGTTTTGTATTTCAATGATTTCTTCGTAGGTCAGTCCGTTGGCTCCCTCTACAGTAGCGCGTACAAAAAGACTTTCGTCCAGTCCCAAAGTATTTTCATCGGGCACGGTCAGCATAATCTCTTGCTGCTCCGCCATAGTAGCATTCACCTCACGGCTAGTGATAGAAGTGAACTCACCATCTTCACCAATGCGCTGGGCAAAAGATACGCTGGCGATAGGAGTATTGGCCGTGGCCAGTTCGTAGTACACCGAAACAGTGGAATCATTGTTAGTGGTACTAGGAGTTATAAAATCCGTTCCGTCGGCTGAGTAGTCTAGGATGAACGGAGCTACTTCGGTTAACTCTAGCCGCTTAGTGTAGGGCTGTTCACTGTCCGGAGCTCCGGTGAAGTCAATACGATCCAAATCACCTAACTCGGCCCAGGAGGTTTGGAGCATTCCTTGTTCATTGGTAATCGGTAAGCGTCCTAATGAAGTGCTGCCATCGCTCTGAATGGCAGTTACTTGCAGTTCATCAATGTTAGTAGCGTTTACAGTAACCTCAATGTCATCAATTGCACTGAAGACGAGTCGATTCTTCAATAGAGGGTTGGTACTCTGAGGAAAGCCGCCGTCAAAAAGAATCAACGAGGGTACAGAAAACCCTCCAGTATCAAATTCATCGTCATAACAAGCCGTCAGCGAAATGCAAACTGCTAATGAAAAATATATAATTTTTTTTCGCATGATTGGTAAATTATAATTGTTAAAGGCTCCATTGTTCAATGGCTCAATTGCTTAATGGCTGATTTTTATCGGGTAAAGGGTACGTACACGTACCTTACACCTTCTACCCTGTACCTTTCACCCCTTTCCATATTACTGAAGAAGCCACATTTGGGTATTGATATTATCTTCTCCCTGGCGGGCTATAGCCGCTTGGTAGTTTTCGGTGTTTAACGTCTGTTGATCATCGGGGTAGAGATAGCGTACTGGCACTCGGTCACTATTCACATTGTCGGGTCCAGGAGTAATCGCAGCGGGAAAGCCAGTACGACGGTGATCGTAGTAAGCTTCGTAGCCATTGAGGAAAAGCGCTAACCACTTTTGGTTTATGATTGTCTCTATCGTATTGTCGTAAGCTACTCCCGATTGACTCAGATAACCGCCTGGCATTGAAACCTCCCAATAATCAAATGAGCTAGCTACCCCTTGCTCGTAGTAGGTTTGAGCATCACCTGAGATGAACCCTCGCTGGGCAGCTTCGGCTAACAAAAACTGTAATTCGGCGTACTGCATCAGCACGGCATCTACACTGTTAGGTTCTTCGTACAGAATGCGGCTACAGCGAGATACATTCTGTGCCCCACCGTTGAAGGTTGATGCATTATTTTCACTTAGCCCGTTGGGCATTCCGGCGTATATTGCTCCTTCGGTGCCAATAGTACGATCAGTCGGGCGAAACCATCGGAACAAACGAGGATCATCTAAATCTCTTAGAACGCCTTCATTGGTTAGACTCAACCGATATTCATCGAAAGAACCCACTCGGAAAGTATGAATAGGCCAGGTGTTAGGCTGAGAAGAAAGGTACTCCATCAGCGCATTATCATCATTACTTTCCATTAGCGGCAGACTACTTACTATCTCCTGTAATTCGGAAGAGACATCCTGTTTATCAGCAATACGCATGAGTATGCGAACTCGTAGCGAATTGGTGAACTTCTTCCACTTGGCCAAGTCGCCCTGAAAAATCAGGTCGCCCGCAATCGCTGGTCCACTAGTTTGAAGTAAGTTGTTCGCAGTTCGTAAATCTTCCAGGATACCGGCGAACACCTCGGACTGAGGAGTATACTGCGGCTGAAGAATAGGCTCCTCAGCTCTTCCCTGAATAGCTTCGATAAAGGGAATATCTCCCCAAAGGCTAGTCAGTTCAGCGTAGCTCCAGGCTTTCATGACCAAAGCTACTCCTTCGTGGCTGGCGTTAGGGTTAGCCTCATCGCGAGCGATGGTTGCGATATTCTCAATGTCACGTAAATTACCGTACAAATCATTCCAATACCCAGTATTATTTTCCCACAGGTAACGGTCAAAGTCAGTAAAGTTGATTTTGGCAGTATGCTGAGCGGCAATGTTCCCCCGGTTCCAGGCCTCCAGGGCATTTTCGTTAGCAGCCGTACTTAAGACCTTCGCCAACAGCAAGTCAGCCGATACTTCTTCTGGGCGATTGGGGTTGGTATTGATGTCTTCAAAGTCATCGGTGCAACTTGCTAAGCTTACGCATAGGGTTATGGTGCACCAGAATAAAATCTTATGATACATGATTAAGAAATTTTTTCAGAAAGTGAGTACTAAAATTCAAAGCTGATATTGAAGCCTACGCTTCGGGTGGTCGGCGTCGCCAAATCCTCTACGCCAGGCACTACCGTACCACCGTTAAAGGAAATCACCTCGGGATCAAAGTGGGTATTCTCAGTCCAGAGTGCCAGATTACGACCTACGACAGATACCTGGAAGTTACGTACTGGCACCTTGCCAAACACTTCATTGGGAATGCGGTAGCCTAATCGCACTTCGCGTAGCTTCACAAAAGAAGCATCGTACATTCCGATTTCTTCATTGCCCCGATTGTAGCGCGACCAGTAAAAGTCCCGCCCGGATACAATCACATCGTTGGTCACGTACTCCGGGTTTTCATCACTTCCGATATTTTTTACACCAATACCGACCAAACCATTCTCGCGGCTTTCAGCAGTAAAATCCATCATACCAGAAGTACCGCCAATCAGAATAGTGCGAGACTTAACCACTCCACCCTGCCGCCAGTCGAACAGGAAACCAAAATTAAAATTGCGATAAGTAATGGTATTATAGAAGCCCATCATAAAGTCGGGATTGTAGTTACCTAGCAGACGCAGGTTGTTATCTCGCACCGGGAAGCCATTTTCGTAAATGGTTTGCCCATCGGGGGCTTGCTGAAAGCCGGTACCGTACATATCACCCATCTGACCACCTTCCTTCGCCAGAATCTGTACGTAGTTGTTGGAAATCTGGTAGGTATCCAAGTCTTCAATCAGAGAAACCACTTCACTACGGTTACGGGTATAGTTTACGTTGATGTCCCAACGCAATCCGTTATTTAGCTCTACGGGAGTAGCATTCAACATCACCTCTACCCCTCGGTTACGAATCTCCCCAGCGTTAATCACCTGACGGCTATAACCAGACGTGATATCTACTGGTAGCTCCAGAATCTGGTTCTCGCTGGAGGTATTATAATAGGTTGCATCCAACTGCAGGCGTCCGTCGAAGAAGCGAAGATCGGCTCCCACTTCTACCGAGGTCTGTCGTTCCGGCTTCAGATCGCTGTTAGCGATGATGGATGACTCGGTCACACGCTGAGTGCTACCGAAAGGTTCCTGGAAGTTAAAGACATTACGCAGTTGATAGGGATCAGTATCGTTACCTACCTGCGCCCAACTGGCCCGCAGCTTGGCAAACGAGAGCAAACTGCTAGACGGAACTTTGAAAATATCGGTTAGGATAGCCGAAGCGGATACCGAAGGATAAAAGTAAGAGTTGTTATCTTGAGGCAACGTGCTAGACCAGTCGTTACGCCCAGTTATATCCAAGAACAGTACCCCTTTGTAGCCAAAGTTGGCAAAACCGTACAAGCTATTTACTCGCTTACGCTGGTCAAACTGGGTAGTGGCTAACGGAATGCGGGAGTTCTCAAAGTTATACACCTCGGGAATAGAAAGCTGATTGGCACTTACCCGATTATAGCGATCGGTCAGGTCGCGACGGTTTCCTCCGAAGCGTAAGGTGAAGTCAAAGTCTTGGCTTACCTCCTTATTATAAGTCAGTAAGAAGTCAGTGTTACGCTCCTCAAAGAAGATTTTATCTTCACGGTACTGCCCGAAGGGATAACGCTGGGTACTAAAGGCCCGACGGTTGGTTCGCAACTCATTAAAGAAGTCGGTACCACTACGCAGCATCAATTGCAAATTGTCGGTGAAGTCGTAGGTCACCATCACGTTACCGATGATACGATCTTTATCAAAGCCGTTGGTATTCTCGAACATGGTGAAGTAGGGATTGTCGTGCCAGTTATAATTGTAGTTATACTGCTGCACGCCTTCCAATCCCGGCTGCCAGTAGTTTTCCAAGCTATTCATCTCAATCTGACGACCGAACCACACCCACAGATACATAATATTCTCGGTGCCGTAGCTGTTGTTCGGGCGGTTATTGCTACCACTAGCGATGTAGTTTACCGAGGCAGTGGCTTTTAGCTTATCGGTCAGGTTATACTGAGCCGACAGGTTGACCGTATTCCGTTCTAAATCGGTGTTGGGTAAAATGCCTTCGCTAGTAAGGTTGGTATACGACAAACGAAAGTTACCGTCTTCGTTGGCACCGGTTAAAGCTACGTTATTAGTGAGGGTATAGCCCGTCTCAAAGAAGTCGTCAATATTATTGGGTGCAGATGTCCAAGGCGTAGGCGTGATATCACCACGGTCGATGCTCGGATGACTATCGCCACCCCGAAAGCCATTGGTAGTCGGGGAGTCGTGCTGAGCAATGCTGGTACCCTGATCCATGAGAGGGCCCCAACTTTCGTCAATGTTATCGTTCACTCCCGCTCCGAAGCCATCGCCAAAGGCAAAATCAAAACCCGCTCCTTGTCCGTACTGGTTCTGGTAATTAGGAATGCGCAGCGGACGCTCAAAAGTAGTGGTAGAGTTTACACTCACACCAATACCTTGCTGCCCCTTACCCGACTTAGTAGTAATAAGTACTACACCGTTAGCCCCGCGGGAGCCGTATAGAGCGGATGCACTCGCACCCTTCAGTACTGAGATGTTAGCAATATCATCAGGGTTGATCTCCGCCGCTCCGTTACCGTAGTCGGTTTCAAGGTTGCCCTCTGAGCGGAACGAACGGGTCTCGTTACTAATTGGAATTCCATCCACCACAAAGAGGGGTGAGTTATTACCGGGCACCAAAGAATTCTCGCCCCGAATGGTGATACGAGAGGATGAACCTACCCCCGAAGCTCCGTTGGTGATCTGAACCCCCGCAATACGACCGGAAAGCGAGTTCAGCAAGTTTGGTTCGCGGGCTTGGGTTAAGGTATTCCCTTCAATTTCCTGCACCGCGTAGCCTAAAGCCTTGGTCTCCCGCTCTACACCCAGTGCCGTGACGATTACTTCACCCAACTGTTGGGCGTCTACTGCCAGGTTAACATTAATTGTACTCTGGTTATTAATATCTACTTCCTGAGTTTCATAGCCTACGTAGGAGAAGAGGAGAGTCTCTACATCATCACCAACATTCAGGCGGTATTGTCCATCTAAATCGGTAATAGTTCCTTGAGCGGTACCTTTCACAAGTACATTTACTCCGGGAACAGGTTCGGAGTTCTCATCCATTACTTTACCCTCGATCGTTCGTTCTTGAGCAAGGGCGGTAGATAGGGAGAGTAAACACAACAAAACGTAGTTTGCTGCGTTTTTGAAACACTGACTTCTGCTTACTTTTTCAGAAGTCATCAGTAAATAGTCTCTCATAGTTGAATAGATTAATAATAAGACATAAAAAGGCCGTTGACTAAGCATTTTGCTTAGCGTGTGTATGATTAGTGTTAGCGCGCTAGTGTGAGTGAGGTCTTTTCGGGAACCAAGATGGGTGGCGGCCCAGAACGGTTCCTTTTTTTATTTCATGGACTTATATTTTCGGAACAAATGTATAGCTTAAGCATGAAGTACCGACGATAGTACTGTTAATTATCGGTTATCTTAATGTTACCAAAAGATAATATTGCTTCAGTGAACTGCTTTTGGTATTGATTCTACTGCATACTTCCCGCTAAGTATCTCCTCGGCTAATCCAAACGATAAGCTCATCCCAGCTCCGCTCAAGGCATTCACGATAGTTACCTCATCGCTGGGTCGTAAAACCACTTCGGTGGCTCCGGGTAGCTTGGCGTAGATGCCGTGCCAGCGTTCGGCAATATCCAGCCGGGGCACTTCGGCAAAGGTTCCTAAGTAATTCAGTATCAGGGCATCAATTTCTTCCCGGTTGAAAGGTTCTAGGGTTTGACCGTACTCGTGAGAGTCACCGATAACCAGTTCTCCTAAGTGGTTTTGGGCCAACATAACGTGAATACCCCATTCCCTAAACAGTGGTTGCTCCTGATCGTACCGACGACTTAGTGAGTCCAACGAGGGGCAATCTTGAAAAGCGGTATAGTGCCGGAGCGTCAGTCCTCCGCAGAGCGTAGGCCCCAACTGCCAGCCGCCAGGTTGAGGTACTGTCCGCATCATTTGCAGTTTGCATTTAGTGATGGGCACCTGCTGAAACTCCTGCGGATAGAGCGTTTCAAAGTCGGCCCCGCTGCATACGTAGATATGATCAGCCCGATAAGTGGTAGAGCCTACGATCAGCGTATTTCCTTCTATTGCCTGCACCACCGAGCCGAAGTGAAACTGAACTCCGTAGGCATCAAACAAATAATTCGGCAGCTTACGGATAGCTTCCCGAGGGTCTACTGTACATTCAGTAGCACTGAACAATCCTCCCCGCAATCCTGAGGCTTTTACTGCCGGACTTTTACTTAACACTTCTTTAGCCGACAGCCACTCGCAATCATATTCTTCTCCCGCTTGCGCTAAAAACTCCTCTATCACTGCCTGTTCGTCGGCATGATAGGCCAAATGCAAGGAGCCGTTCTCCTTAATTCCGAAACCCGCCTTATTTGCCAGCTCTCGCCAGGTAGCCTGACTCCGCAAAGCCCGTTGAAGAAGCGAGCCCTTAGGCTGACCAATAGGCCAAATCAGCCCAAAGTTACGAATGGACGCCCCTACCGCCCGTTCATTCCGGTCAAATACCCGCACTGATTTCCCTTGCCTAGCCGCTTGATAGGCGATAGCCAATCCAACAATACCTGCTCCTAACACAGCCACATTGGTGGAGGTAGAGGGTTGAGGGTGAAAGGTTGATGGTTTGTTATTCATGGTTCCTAGGTCCTGATTACTAAATACTTCAATATTACGATGGCGTGCCGGCCTGATCAATACCAAAGGGTGTCTAAATGTAGTCTCATAGTGCTGTACCTCTCGCGTTTATTAGTTTCAGGATGAAGATAGAAGAATTTTGAATTAGCTCCGAAATTTGAATTATTAGGAAATTGTTATTAATACCCTCGGCGGAAGGTATTTCGGTTGACTTCCATTATGAAAAATAGTACAACTGAAGGAATGAAATGAGCTATCAGCGACCAAAAATTGCTCATTTCACCACTGAAATGGACTATTTTTGTTCATTTTTGGGTAAGTTCAGTGCTACGAGAAGATTTATTTCACCAAATAATCTCTGTTTCACCACTTCCGAAATATACCTGACTACCCCTGATTCGCCTATTCCCGTAGTTTCAGGTTTTCCTACTTGCTTCTTACCCACGTAAGGTTTCTTCTTCAGCCAGATTTTATCTAGAACCGGCTTTAGTTTACTTTGCTCCACTCAAATTAAGATTGCACTATGATGGTCTCGAAGCTAAGCCAGCAGGAATTATTAGTACAAGTTGATATTGCGGTACAGGCCGCACTTACCGTACCCGAACTTACCCAAGCATTTAAGGCCGGAGGAGTTGATACTGAGAAAGTTAAAGTAGGCTTAACCCTGGCCGAAGAAGTGACAATGTGGCAAGATCGACAGACCGCTACCGCTAATACCGTGCGTAATGCCCAGCGAGCCTACCGAGCTGCAAAAGAAACTATCAACGCATTGTACTTCCGCCATTTGGAGGTTGCCCGCTTTCTGTACCGAGACGATGAAGATATGCAGTATACCCTGCAACTCTTGGGTCCCCGACAAACCCGCTACGCGGCTTGGTTTGAGCAGGTACGTGCCTTCTACAGCCATGTAGATGCAAAAGCCCTAGAAACCTTAGGGGTACCCGCCAAAGAAGTCAATGAAGTAAAAAAACTCCTGGATAAGCTAGCCGAACTGCAAGTGCTACGCAACGATGCTCGCCGGATGGCCCAGCAAACCACTCGCTCTAAGCAACTAGCCGTAAACGACCTGCGCAACTGGTTCCGTCGCTTTATCAACGCCGCCAAATTCGTCTGTCAGGACGATCCGCAGTTGCTAGAGTCGATGGGCATTGTGGTGATTTCTAACTAATGATGATGGTATGCGTTGCAAACGCGCAATAGGTAATTCAAAAGAGTTTTTGCGGCAAGTAAGTTTTTTTGATGGGATATGAATCAAGATAAATAACTGCACAATATGATATCACTAAGGCAACGGTATTTTTTGTCAACTAAAACTTTCCAGTTAGAGGAAAACAAAATTCTGATTAAGGAAAAGTCAGTGTTTGATGAGCGGGAGTGGGAAGCTCGCTACAACGAAGTGGGGCTTGACCTAGTCAAAATCAAATCCAGAGAGGGTATTGGTAACGCGGTATTGTTTGGCGGATTGTTGATGGTCTCGACTCATATGACATATAATGCTTTTACCGATGGTGCGGATATCAAACTTGCCTTTTTGTTTTTATTCTTCTGCTTTATGTGGGCTACTGTCTTCTGGTGGAGTATCCAAAAGTACTTTGCGGCACACTTTATTCTGAACGGTGGGGCAAAAACTCTGACATTTTTCATCAATAGCCCCGATGAACAAACCGTTCGCACCTTTATTGACTTAATTAGAGCACGGGCTAAGGATAAACTCATCGATGAACTCACCACCTTTGATCCGGACATGAGTTTTGATCAACAGCTAGCCAACCTAAAATACTTAAAGAAAATTGAAGTCCTTGAACAAACTGACTTTGAAGGAATCAGAGAAGAGCTGAAAGAGCGCCATTTATTAAAATAGCTATTCATTCATGATGGAATACCCTTCATTAGTAAAAAGAATACAAGCCGTAGTAATTGATTTTTTGTTGATTCTCGTACTTTTTTCCGTAGCTAGTCTGCTCTTCAACTCGTTAGGCGAAGTTGCTGATGGGGTAAGGATCGGAGTACTGGTCTTCTGCTTTGTTTTATACGAGCCTCTGTTTGTTTCCCAGATGGGTGGAACCTTGGGGCACTACCTACTAGGTTTGAGAGTCAAGCAGCATGATGCTCCAGCTGATAATATCTCCTTCCTTTCCGCATTAGGCAGAATTATTATAAAAGGAGCGTTAGGCTGGATTTCGTTTCTGACAATAAGTTCTAATTCGGAAAAACGTGCGCTCCACGACATTGTCAGCGGATCGCTAGTCTGCCACAAGTAATATGGGGGGGCACAAACTCTACACCCCTAACCGCTAAGCTTTTTGGTGGTAATGGGTAAATGGCGGATACGCTTACCACTGGCCCGATAGACAGCATTGGCGATAGCGGCTCCCGATGGGCTTTGGGCGGCTTCGCCCCCACCCAAGGCCGGTTCATTCGGACGATCAATGATGACAACTTCTACTTCGGGGGTAGCTAAGAAGCGAAGGATAGGGTAACTATCCCAATTCAGACTGATTATGTGCTGCTTATTAAACAGTACTTCTTCCCTCAGCGTCCAACTGGCAGCCTGAATCATTCCCCCTTCAGTCTGGTTCTTCAGTCCATCCGGATTGATTACTTCCCCGGCATCGATCACGCCCCACATTTTTATCAGCTTAATTCTCTTAGTTTGAGACACCACCTTTACTAAAGCCGCCACTGCACAGTAGGATGCAGTATTTTTGTAGCGGGAGAATGCGTAGCCTATTCCCTCCTGCTCACCTAGTTCTACATCTCGAGTCATTTCGTCCAGCTTGGTCATCACCGCAATAGCCCGCGGGTCATCCGAGTGCATCAGCCGAAACTCCAGGGGCTCCTTTCCGGCTCGCTCGGCCAGTTCGTCCATGAAAGACTCGATAGCAAAGATATTTGCGTAAGCACCCAGACTCCGTAGTGAAGAAACCCGCAAGGGTCCTTCAAAGAAATGAGCGTCGATAGACAACTGAGGAATAGTATAGTAGGGATCGGCATTGCGGTAGCCACCTCCGCTATAGCCGAAGGATGTCCGAGGATGTGAATCTTCTACATAATGGGCAGGCATCAAGTTCCCAGGGTCACCACCGGGACGAGTACTATGGGAATCGGACCAGAGTTCGGTGTACCATTCCTTGATTCGCCCATTTTCATCCAGGTTGGCCTGCGTTTCTACGATCATAGCCGAGCCCAGTGGCTCCCATCCGTGCTCCTCTTCCCGCGACCACTGCACCCGTATATGTTTCCCCGGATAGGCGATAGCCATTATTGCAGCATCGGTAGCCGCATCATCAGCCCCGTTGTGGCCGTAGCAACCGGAACCTGGTACTGCCTTTATGTGGATTTTCTCAATGGGCAGACCCACCACTTTCGGCAACGCTTCCCGCAACGGATAAATCCCCTGGCTGTGAGACCAGATATGCAGTTGATCATCGTCGTGTAGGGCTATGGCGCAGGACGGACCAATGCTTGCGTGCATGATGTAGGGCTTGAAGTACTGAGCCTTTACAGTGTTTTCATCAGTTGCAAAACTAGCTTCCTGCACTTTCTGAGAATTGGCAGGTAATGATTTCAAATACTCTGCTAAGGGCTGATCAGACGGCAACTCCTCAGATACCGACCATTTAGTATTTCTTTTTAGAAACCGCTGAGCCTGCTCGGCCTGATATTCATCTTCGGTAATCACCCCCAGGAAACTACCGTTACGGACTACTTTCAGTACTCCCGACACCTCTTGCTTCAATACATCTGCATCATAACTCTGCAAAGTTGCCTGGTAGGAAGGTGGCCGTACCACCCGGGCGTGAACCATTCCCGGAAAACGCAAATCCTGAATAAAGTACGCTTCCCCGCGTACCATTTGGCTAATTTCTGGTCGGGGCTCCGGAGTACCTACCCACTGGTAGTCTTGTTTAGGCTTGAGTTTCACCGAAGTCGGAACTTCTTCGGTAAGTTGTTCACCGTCTAGTAGTTCCTTAAATGTCAACTGCTGTCCGTTGGGCGCAGTTACTGTTCCGCCTTCTATCTTGAGTTCTGCGGCATCTACTTCCAGTTTTTTCGCTGCCCGTTCCAGTAGCAGTACGCGAGCGTGGGCAGCGGCGTAGCGTACGGACATCGCGCTGTTGATGATAGAACCACTTCCGGCCGTATATCCCTCGTTAGGGGTAACCCCGGTTTCGGCAATATGTACTACTACCGAAGTCGGATCAGTATTCAGTTCCTCCGCTGCTACCTGGGCGACGGCAGTGCTGATTCCCTGACCGAGTTCAACTTTACCAGTAAAAATCTGTATCCGCCCATCTTCCAGCACCTTTAGCCAGGCATTCACGTTGGGGTGGCGCGCCAGGCTGCGGGGTAATTCAGTATTAGGTGATTCAAGCTGCTCAGCAGCTAGTCCACAGCCACTAAACAGGGTAAATGCCACAGTCAGTCCGCCGCTGTCTTTCAAAAATTTACGTCGGGTATAGGTCGATTTCATAGCAGAGGGCTTAAGGGTTCATCGTTTCAGCTGCCGTACGAACCGCCCGAATGACGCGGGCGTGGGTGCCACAACGACAGAGCACCGGTTGCAGGCTTTCCCGAATAGTGCTTTCTTCCGGTTGAGGGTTTTCTTTTAGTAATGCTACTGTGGCGATAATCATTCCGTTGAGACAGTAGCCACACTGGGCTGTTTGCTCCTGCTCAAAAGCCCGCTGCACCGGATGTAAGCTCCCATCATTCTTAATTAACCCCGCCAGTGTGATTATTTCTTTATCCGCCACCGCGGTCACCGGAATTCGGCAAGTGGGTGTAGCCTCACCATCTAACAATACCAGACAAGCTCCGCACTGCTGGAGGCCGCAACCGTACTTAGGACCGTTCAGCTCTAACTGATTACGAAGCACATACAATAATGGAGTAGCCGGATCGGCCTCTATCGTATGTTGTTGTCCATTCACCTGTAACAAGATTGTATCTTTCATCGGTTGTCAATTTACATCGTGGATTTCCAACAAATTATAGTTTCGGGGCTGAAAAAGCAATTACGTTAGCACCTGCTTCCTAACCAGACTGATGGTATCCTTGAAGACTATTATCTAAACTTTCCTGCCAGTCACTAGTTAATTTTGTTTGTACCAAGAAAAACCATAAACTGACCTATGAGAATTCTACTTAGCCTTTTTCTTCTAACTCCTACTTTTCTCCTCGCCCAGGATCGCTTGACCGGTGAGCAATTTGCCACCCGCTCCGAAGTGATCGCCCAAAATGGGATGGCAGCTACCAGTCAGCCGTTGGCCACCCAAACGGCATTGTACATTTTAAGGCAGGGCGGCAACGCTATTGATGCGGCCATTGCCGCGAACGCTGTGCTGGGATTAACTGAGCCAACTGGCAATGGCATCGGCGGTGACCTGTTCGCCATCGTCTGGAATGCCGAGACTGAAGAATTGTTAGGCCTTAACGCTAGTGGACGTTCTCCTTACGACTTAACACTGGAGTACTTAGAAGAAAATGGTTACGACCGAGTGCCCTACCGGGGAGCATTATCAGTCAGTGTACCGGGCTGCGTGAGCGGTTGGTTTGCCTTGCACGAAAAAATGGGTAGCCTACCTATGACCACTATTCTACAACCCGCCATTGACTACGCTCGTGGCGGCTTTCCATTAACCGAAGTAATTGCCTCGGGCTGGAAGGGGAACGCTCGATCCCTGCAGCGGTACGAGGGCTTCTCCGATATCTTTATGCCTAACGGGAAAACTCCAGAAAAAGGAGAAATCTTTAAAAATCCAGGGTTAGCCAATACGCTGGAAAAAATTGCCAATGAAGGCCAGGATGCATTTTACAAGGGCGATATTGCCAAAACCATTGCGGACTACATTAAAGAGCAGGGTGGATTTTTATCTACCAAAGATCTGGCGGACCATACTGCGGACTGGGTAGAGCCGGTTTCTACTAACTACCGCGGCTACGAAGTGTACGAACTACCCCCTAACGGGCAGGGCACAGCGGTACTGCAAATGCTCAATATTCTAGAAGGCTACGACTTAGCCAGCATGGGCTTCGGTAGTGCCGAGTACATTCACCATCTGGTAGAAGCCAAAAAGCTAGCCTACGAAGACCGGGCCAAGTACTACGCTGACCCCGATTTCGTGCAGATACCAATGGACTGGTTGATCTCGAAAGAATACGCTCTGGCGCGCGCCAAACTAATCGACCCCGAGCGCGCGGGTAACGAATATCCGGCAGGAGAACTGGAGCAGGGCAACACCATCTACATGACCGTAGCCGATGGAGACGGTAACATGATTTCATTGATTCAAAGTAATTATTCGGGAATGGGTTCAGGGATGACCCCTCCCGGCTTAGGCTTTATCCTCCAGAACCGAGGAGCCTTGTTTAGTATGGAAGAGGGACATAATAACGTATATGAACCCCACAAACGTCCCTTCCACACCATTATTCCAGCCTTTGTTACCAAAGACGGTAAGCCGTACCTCAGCTTTGGGCTGATGGGCGGAGCTATGCAGCCTCAGGGCCACGTACAAGTACTGGTGAATATGATTGATTTTGGGATGAACGTGCAGGAAGCTGGAGATGCTCCTCGAATCAATCATGCCAGTGACTCTCAGCCTACCGGTGGCAAAATGACCGATGGTGGAGTTCTGCGTATGGAAACCGGATTTTCTACAGAAACTATTCAGCAGCTGATGCGAAAGCGTCATACCATCCAGTTTGCCCGGGGCGTATACGGCGGTTATCAGGCCATTAAGTACGATACCGAAAATGATGTCTACCTCGGTGCTTCCGAGTCCCGGAAAGACGGTCAGGCTGCCGGATACTAAACCAGGATGAACCAGAGGACTTTCCTTAATCGGATTCATCAGGCGGGTATGTCATCCTTCGTCCTACCCGCCGCTCCTTAGGAAAAACTAGCGTACCTCATTCGGCTAATCACTCTATGAAGTTGCTGGTTACCATGCATCTCTATAACGCTATTGACAACCCAGCGCCCTTCTCAGAGTATTCTATCGAGGATATTCTGGGGTAGGACTGGTTCCTTGGTATGTACGAGCCAACTATTAAAGTAGAAGATGGGAAAATTCGCATCCCGGATGGCCCCGGTTGGGGTATTGAGGTTCGTAAAGATTGGCTGGGAAAGGCTGATTATCAAGTGAGTGAATAGTCCGGATTAAAAGATAAAGGTTTGTATATCTAACCTAACAACTAGTTATCCGAGCAAGCCCGAAAAGGTGTAGTTATACTACGTTATATTTATTGTTTACCCATACAAAATAGAGTAGGTTTGTTTATACCTACGTTATGCACTATAGTCGGGCGAACTAAGATTACGATTTTAATTGAAGAAAATA
>ERZ1740058.588-NODE-588-length-25825-cov-6.576213_pt1 | contig 25825 bp, 21 predicted proteins | sample MGYA00581745_ERZ1740058 | MGnify/ENA primary metagenome ERZ1740058 (study PRJEB43018, sample SAMN04849742) | marine metagenome | isolation source: floating plastic debris | place: Pacific Ocean | collected 2008-08-30 | study: EMG produced TPA metagenomics assembly... | reverse complement strand
ATGTGTGGACTAGTTCAGCATACCCGAGAAGCCATTTTACTCTGGGAGTCGGCGGGGTATAATGTCATTATTGTTGAAACTGTGGGTGTAGGTCAGTCAGAGACGATGGTAAGGCATATGACTGACTTCTTTTTGCTACTGATGTTGGGCGGAGCGGGCGATGAACTTCAGGGAATGAAACGTGGAATTATGGAAATGGCGGATGCGCTGGCTATCAACAAAGCTGATGGAAATAATAGGGATGAGGCACTGAAAGCGAAGCGAAATTACGAGCAAGCCCTACATCTGTTTCCGCCTACCAAAGGTAGACTGAACCCAAAAGTTTTTACTTGCTCAGCTTTAGAAAACCAAGGTCTGAGTGAAATATGGACATTTATTAGGCGCTTTATTGACCACGGGAAGGAAACCAAATACTTTCGGCTTCACCGGCAACAGCAGCAGCAATACTGGCTGAATGAACTAATTAACCGGCACCTAACCCAAGATTTTTTTCAGCAAGAAGCAATCCGGAAAATGCTGCCTCAAATTCAACAGGATGTCATGGACAGTAAGCTAACTCCGCGCGAGGGAGCAGAGCGTTTACTGAAGGCATACCGAAACTAGCTACTTGATGCAGCAGCCAGACAGAAAACAAGCTGTTTGGCTAGAACGAAATTACGGCTAGCTCATCTTCGTAAACTCGATAAGCCCGGTGCTGCCGATTTGCTTCAGAATACAACAGAGCTACCTCGTTGGCGCTTTCCACTGGACGATCATTAATAAGTCGGCCTCGTTGGTTGAATAGATAAGTAAACTCTTGAATTTTATCGGTAATGGCAATGATATGGTTATCAGACCCAAAGTTATAGTACTGAACGGCTAATTCGCCTCGCGCCAGTGCCCCAGGTGTGAAGTATGACTGCTCAAACCAAACCTGTCCTCTTTGATCTAGAACACTAAGTCGCTGATCATCCTGACGCACCAATATATACGTTTTCTCTAACCGATCGGGGCAAAGCTGAAAATGAGTAGCCGTAGCGGTACGAAGCTGTTGCTCTCGCTGAAGCAACCTCCCCAACAGATTGAGTTTAAGCAACTCACCCTGATCCGTTATGGTAATGAGCTCGGTATCGGCAAACGAATTACCCACCTGAACAAATACCAGATTATGGCAGGGCACGTCTAAATCTACCGGAAACCCTGGATAAGGCTCGCCTCGCCGGTTCAGAAGATACAAAAAACCATTTTCTTGTAGCGCAACAATACAATCTTTACCCCTAACCCTGAAATGCTGCGGAGCAGACGATAGCGGAGCAGTAAAGGATAATGGATTCCATCCTGGAAGATTATCGCGATCAACGTTGTACATCCAAATTTTACCCGATTGATCAGTTAGCAGAAAGCGGTAGTTTCCATCCTGCTCGTAATCAAATACTGACAAATATTGTACACGGGTATCACTTGGCAAAAAGAGTGGATATCCTGGTGCAGGGTTACCCGAACGGTCTGTGAGGTATAGCACTGAATCGGTTGCGTAGAGGTAATGCTGTTGCTTATTCTCAGAAAGAGTTACGGAAACTATATCACTGACAATAGGCGCTTCTATTGAATCGGACCATAGCACTGACTGGGTGGTAGGGTTTAGCAAATGAACCCGGTTAGCCTGATCTTGCACCACTACTTCTAATTGTTGACTGGACGAATTCCGAACCACAAAAGGCTTAGTTCCAATTAGTGTATCTACCCGCACCCTTTGCGTGGTGGAGAATCCACTGGATGCCACGGTCGGAGCCTGATTAGTAACCACCATACTGGTGTAATACTCATCTTCCAGGGCACTAAACTGAATGGCTATTTTACCGATTTGGTTAATGATTGTTTCCTGTTCTTGCGCCCATTCCGACCATTTGGGTGACAATGAGCGAACCCAAGTCTCGCGATAGTGCGGCATATCTACTATCAGACTGTAGTTGGCTGGTTCAAGTGCATTTTCTAAAAAGCGGGCCTGCTGCGCCGACTTACCCCAACTGCTCTCAGTCATCTGGTCCGAAATCAAACGCTTCAGCGCATTCACCCGATTAGAAAGTACTAGGTAAGATGAGTCATGAAAGTAGAAGCATTCAGAATAGTAACCCTCTTCCCTGCCACTACTTCCGGTTAGTAATGCCAGTAAGACTGGATTATTGAATTGCTGTAGCGAGTATCCAGCAAAAGTTTCCTGAAATGAGAGCGAATCGGAACGGTGGGACAATAATTGCAAAGCACTCAAAAGAGCATCTATATCCGAAACCTCCAGCAATATTAGTTTATCTCCTGGGTTTGATCCATTTGATTCCATCTCTATGATTCCGAACTCATTTCCCGCCCAGGATAGCCATTCGGCTAGCGATTTTCCGGTCTGATCTGAAAACTCCTGTTGTAATCTCTCAAATTCATTATCACTGGCTAACTGCAACTGAAACTCAGTATATCTTTGAGTCCAGTCCTGAGCATCAGTAAACGCCCATTCTTGTACCCGAGCCGTACGGTTAGGTAAATAGTTACCAAGCTGAAAAGGCTGAGCCGACTGTTCGTTAAAAGTAGACAGAAAGAACTGCTCTGGTTCAATTACTTGTGCTGAAGGAAGCTCACTAAACCCACTAAAGAGCCACTGGTTTTCTTCTACTGATATGTCGAGCAGCATGGTCTGACATAGTTTCGCCGCAGTCAGCCCTGCTTGAGGAGTTGGAGCAAACACAGAGAACATATTTTTTAACTGATCAGCATTTACGATCAAATCACCCTGATCCCGCTGAGAAAGCACATTATCTGCAAAAGTCAATCTCCATGAATTAGGGGGTAATTGGGTACTTGACAAGCGTCGGATTTGATCCTCGACCAGAAAGGGGGTGAAACTACCCACGATAAAATTTTCAACTCGTATCCAGGAAAAAGTGATTTTTTCGGCTGAGTACTCCCACTCATAAATAGTGACGCCTTGGTACTGTCGGTTTTCAGACTGCCAACGATTGGCTGCCAGCAAATCTTGTTCAATTTGCAACCACTGTTTAGCCTCCGGGGACTGAAGCTCGAAGTAAAAGGTAAACCCTAGATCATCGTTTCCGATTATCTGCCCGACAACGTAACTAGACCGGCTATCCAGCCAGGTAGTTAGAGATGCACTATCCAGATTTTGTAATCTAATAGATAAAGGGGCAACGTCTGGAATAGTCTCAATCAGCTTACCTAGAGGAGTCTCCTGCATTTGTCCCCAGTCCGTGGCAATTCGGTTCGAATGATATACCCAAAGTGCATCTTCGGGTAGCAGCTGACCAATGGAGAGAGGCTCTTCTTCCAGAATATACTGCTGATAGACGTACACCCCAGCACCGCCTAGCAGCAAAACCGCTAGAAAAATAGCTAACTTACGCAACACACCTGTTTATTTTATTACCAAACTACCCGTTTTGAGGCGAGAAGATAGCTCCGCCAACTGTAGTCGTAGCTAATCTACATTAGCGTTACCATATGAACAACTCCTTAACGAAAAAGAAAGTATTTTCTGCTCGCGGCAAACCTTAAAGAACTATTCGATTATTTTTTTAAGGCCGAAGTATGTTTATTGGGCAATACCACTCTGAATGTGGTTCCGGATTTGGGACGGGACGTTACTGAAATAGTACCATTCAATTTTTCTATGGTTTCCCGAACAATGTATAGTCCCAGGCCTGATCCTTCTGATCGGTCGGTGCCCCGGTAGAACATTTCAAAAATATGAGGTAGATGCTCCGATTCAATACCTAACCCATTGTCGGAAATCTTAATGTTTGTTTGCTTTTTTGTAACCCTCACCTCTACCTTAATGCGGGATTTTTTCACCTCGTAGCGCCGATATTTTACTGCGTTAGACAGCAGGTTGTTCAGGATTACCCTAACCTTCGTTAAATCGGATTGAAAGGTAAACGGTTGGCTAATTCGAGTGCTAATTTCAAGATTTCTCTGGTCTTGCAGGTGAAAAAAACTACTTACTGCTTTTTCCACCTCAACCATGAAGTTAATCTTCTGCAATTGTTGAGGTTGTCCTCTCCGCGAACGTGAGATGCTAAGCAGATCTACTAGGAAAGCATCTAAACGCTTGAGACTACCCTCTATCAAACTTACAAACTTATCCCGCTCGTGGGCATTAGTTTCACTACGTAGCAAGGTGATTAGCCCTTGCATAGAACGAAGAGGAGCACGAAGGTCGTGAGAAGCATGGTACACGAAATTATCAAGCTCCATATTCAATTTCTCGAGCTTCTGTACTTCCTTCTGAACTTCAGAAACATCCTGGGCTACCGCTACAATCTTTCCCTTTATGTACTGAGCTGAAAAAAGAGCCCAGGTTTTATCAGGGGCGACTTCCAGAATCCGGTTCCAAACGGTGCCTTGCTCAGTTACCTCCCGAACAAAATCAAGCCATTCTGGCACCCTCTGCCAGGAAATATTTGAGAAATCACTATCTGGTACATTCAACAGCGAAAGCACTCGAGCATTAGCATGCAGAATAGCACCGGTGTGAGCATCCGCGGACAGGCAGCCTACTGGTAATATCTGTTCAATTTCGGAATGCTCGGTCTTTCTACCCAAAGAGAGCACTATCCAAAGATCCCCGGAAAGATCATGTTCTAAGGTACAACTCAGTTCTATAGTTCGAGTTTTTGAAGAGGGTAGATCAACCGAAATCGTACTGTCAACGCGTTGAACTTCACCAGAAGTCAGTAAAGAAACAAGTTTACGAAGGCGGCTTTCTTCCTTCCCCAAGGACTGAAAAACTGCGTGGATAGGGACCTGATGTAGTGCAAGTTCGTACCCAGTTTCAGGTATTAGCGAAGCAAAGGCACTTTCGGGCTTCCAACGAACCTCAACAATCTTATCTAAAGGCACAATCATCTGGTAATCCTGAGATTCCTGCGATACTTCCGCTGAGTGAGTACTTTTCGCTGCCAGACTAGAAGAAATAGGATTAGGATGATTACTTTTCATGATAATGACCTGCGAATAAGATACTCGTCGGATACTTTAGCACAAAAGTAAGCGAATATTTCAGAGGAATGCAATTAATTACCTGAAAGGTACAGGAAAAAGAGTATATTTTTAACAAAAAAGCCTTTTAAGCCTATTTGTGGAAAAAAATAGACTATCGGAGGTATACCCCTTCCTTATCGCCTCCAAATACCACTTCAATATGTTCCTGTAGGGTTGTAGCTAATTCCAGGCCGGTATAACTTGCTAAAACCGGAAACTGTATATGGCTGCGATTAACCAAAACGGCGATCTCAAGCTTTTTGATAGGTTGTTGAAGAAACGGGGGGATACAATAAGCCAGGGTACGACCAGTATTCAGAACATCATCTACCAGAATAATACTCTGATCGGCAAAATCACTTTCTGATACGTTGAAGGCTACCTGGGATTGTTGATTAGTAAATTTCTCGATCGATACCTCTACTAACGAAAAGTTATTTTTTTCTGAAGAAAAGTGACTAATCAGACTCAATTGCTCAGCAATACGTTGAGCCAAAAGATACCCACGATCTAAGACTCCGGCTAAAACCAGCGACTGCTGATCAAAGTTACGTTCGTATATTTCGTAAGATATTCGTCGTACCTTTTGGGAAATCTGATCGGGCGTTAACAATAATCGTGAGGTACCAGTCATTTAGATGTTAGAGTGTTTTATTGTCTTTGTATTCTTGTGTTCATGGGATGAGTTAAACTTGAACACCCGAACACATCAATCCTACACCTTCACCTGATTGATTTCCTCAGGGATAGGTAATGACTTACTATCCTTAAAAGTAGATAGAATAACCAATGACTGAAGGCTATCTACCACTGGAACTTCATTCACCTTATCCAGCATAAGCTGCTGATAGGAGGCAATATCCTGAGCAATTACCCGCAGAATAAAATCACTGGTCCCCGTAACATGGTGGCACTCAATCACTTCATCAATACGATTAATCGCATCAATAAAAGTACGGATACTTTCCTTGTCATGGCCAGTTAGTTTGATCATCACGAATGTACTAATGCCCAGACCAATTTTTGCGGTATTTAGCTTAGCGTGGTAGCTATCGATTACACCTAAAGTTTCCAGTTTTTTCACCCGCTCTAAGGTAGGGGCTGGTGATAGGCCTATTTCTTTAGAAAGCTGGGCATTCGTAATCTTTGCATTTTTTTGAAGTATATCCAGAATTCTCCGGTCTATCTTATCTAGTTTGGGATGTAGTGCCATGCTGTTGTTTGTTTAAAAAATCTGGTCAAATATAGCCTAAACAATGAACATTTACCGAATAAATCGATAAAATTAAGGGTGCAATTACCGATTTTTCAAAATAATCTTAGGTAAAATACACTTTTACTACCAAAAAGATTAGTCAGTTGGCTAGGGGTTCACGATTACCCGGTGGGTAATGGTTTGACCAAGCACCCTTATTTCCAGGGTATACACTCCGGCCGGAGTTTGGGACACATTTACCCGGATGGTATTAAGGCCAGACTGGGTATCGGGAATCTGTTCCGAATGAATTCGTTCACCCGACGCAGAAATTATATCCACCTGAATTGTTTCTGGTTCTTCCAGCACTACGGAAAGCACCAACTCCTCGTGAGTTGGGTTAGGAAAGGGAGCTTCTACCAATACCGGAGCAGTAAGTGCGATACAGGCCCGGTTATCGTTTATATCAGTTTCTGAAACCGGCTGGGTTACTGCGTTTACTGTAGCACAGATAAATTCCACTGGAGTCTGTTGGTTTCGCACATCACCCAGGGTGGTTTGCAGCGGATATGTGCGTCGTTCACCTTGTAATATAGGTTCCAGTATCTGCTCCTGGAGGCTAACTACATTTCCCAAGCTCAACTGTATTTCTACGGTATCAATTGTCACCGTTCCCCGGTTTTCCAGGGTAAGCACCAACTGATCGGAAGAAGTACCATTGGCTATTCTTACCAACTCTACTACTGACAAATCTACGCTCGGATTAACCACCTCTACGGTTTGTCGAGTGGTGTCAGCACAGCCAATATCATTTTGTACTATCAGCTCTATTACATAGGCGCCCAGTTCCTCCAGCGTAAAAGTAGGAGCTATTGCTTCCGATACCTGGGAACCGTTAATACTCCACCGGGCAGAGGTATAGCCGATTGACAGATTTGTGGGCTGAACTGTAAAGGGAGCACCTCCCGTAAGTTGGTCAATCTCAAAAATAGCCTGGGGAGCAGCTAAAATTGAAATGGTACTGTCCCAACTAAACGTACAACCATTTTCAGTTTCCAGGCTTAGTATCAGAGAGTAATCTCCTGCCTCCGGGAAAACAACGGTTGGTGACTCTTGAAATACCAACCCTACCTCAGGGATCTCCCAGGTAAACTGCGTTAGTTCCCAGCCATTTAACTGGCTAGCATTGGTGAGTTGAATCGCTTTACCCACACAGCCCGACGCGGCCTGAAAGCGAATTTCAGGTAGTAAATCTACGGTTACGGATTGGCTAAAAGTAGCATTGCAACCCGAAGAAGCAAAAGCAGTAAGTGACACTTCGTAAGTGCCGGGCTCAGTAAAAGCATAGGTAACGGCTTTATCCACAAAGTTTTCTCCGTTAATACTCCACAACCGCTGGGTAATTGTTTCACCCTCAACCACAGTAGATTCATCCGTAAATTGGTATAAGTAAGGATCTGTATCGGTGGGACAAGCGCGGACGGTAGCAAAAGCAGTAGTCACTGACGTCTCTACCATGATGGTTTGGGTTGCAGTTGCGATACAGCCTCCGCTGGAATGGGTAGTCAGTTCAACCGTGTAGGTACCGGGAGCAGCGAATGTATAGGTGGGATTTCGCTCATCAGCTAAACCTACCCCATCGCCAAAGTCCCAGTCCCAAGCAATGATATTCGCATTACTACCCGCCGAAGAGGTATCGGTAAACTGGGTAATAGCCCCTACGCAGGCCACATCCGAAGTAAAACCCACTGTGGGTTTTTCGTATACGGTTACTGTCTGGGTAGATACGTTGGCACAACCTAGGGAAGTGTTGGCGGTAAGCGAAATATTGTAAGTACCGGCTTCGGCAAAGGTATAGGATACCACCTCAGCGGTAGTAGTTTCTAGCGTACCTCCATCGCCAAAGCTCCATTGGTAGTTGGTGATATTATCGCCGCTCGTCTCATTTTCTAGGGTAATGGTTTCCCCTTCGCAGAGTTGAGGGGGCAGGGTAAATCCTACCGTAGGTCCTTGCAGCACATCAATTGTTTGTTCAAAGGTCTCGGTACAACCCGGAATGCTAGCTGCTAACTGAAGTGTTTTGGTACCTCCCTCAGTAAAGATAATATCCGGACTCGCCGCTTCCGATACCAGTTCACCGTCCAAAAACCACTGGTAGATAATCAGGCTATCCGCACCTTTAGCATCGGTAGTATTGGTGAAACTTACCACTCCATTCGTACAAATCTGACCCACTGGAATTGAAAAGTTCGGAGAAGGAGACTCGTAGATAGTGATTTCTTTCGTAAGTCGATTACCACAACTACCAGCCGCCTCTACCTCGAGGGTAACTTCATAGGTACTAGGGATAGAAAAGTCATAGGGGATGCTTTCGCCCGATAGCGTATCGCCATAGATTATCCAACTACCCGAAGTCAGTATTTGGTCAGCAGTGGCCGTTAAAGTACTCATACTCCCCATACATTGACTACTCAGTTGAAAATCGATAGTTGGAGCTTGGTCATCAGTGACTGTAATAAATTGGGTAGTATCATCAATATTACCAGAATCATTAAAGGCAGTGAGGGTGATAGGGTAGGTGCCAGATTCGCCATAATTTAAAACAGGTGAGGTTTCGTCAGAAGCCTTAACTGCAGCATTACAGTTATCAAGATAACTTATACGATGTAAAGTTCTTCTATTATAACTAATACCATAAGAGCTAATAGTAGAATTTTCCTTGAAGGTATTTATCGCTATTAGATCGCTAAAAATTGTAAGATTACCATAGTTATAAACACTAGCGGTTTTCGTAGACAAATCACTCCCAAGATCAAAGCGAATTATATTACCACTTCTAGATCCCGAAAGCAAATAATAGTTTTCACCATTTTTAATTACATCCAAATGTGTTGCGTTACTTACACCAATATCGAGGCTTAGAGGTGTTACCACAGGAGTCAAGGTATTCAAATCATCACCTAAGTCTATTTGATACAATGTATTAGCACTTATGAAAGCTATCCACTGCTCCATATCCCGTATAATACTAACTCCCCACCCTCCTGTAACTCCAAGGTTAATATTCACGCCAGTGGGATTGTTTAGTAATGATGCACCAAAGTCTAGAACGGAAACATTTCTGGAACCTACATTGGTAATAAAGAGAAAATAATTCCCTTCCGATACCACTAAATCTAGACCTCTTGGATTACTTAAAGCAATTCCCGTAGGCATCGGTACAACTCTAACTAAGTTTGCACTAGGATTTCTAAGATCTGAACCAAAAGAGAAAAGATGCAGCTTGTTATCTCCCAGATTGTTGACTAGTCCGAACCACTCACCGTTTTCTTCTGTAATTTCAATGCTATATGGTCTATTTAAAACCCCAACCAGATTGCCTAGATCAACGATACTAGGAATGTTATTAGGATCTTCCCCAAAGTTTATCTGGAATATCTTATCTGTCCCTAAACTTACGGCAAAACCAAAGTAACCACCTTCGCTCTCCAATATTTCTATATCTGAGATATTGTTTTCAGTAAAGTCGCCGAGTGAAAAGGTATTAGGTGCTTGAGTATCCAAAAAGTCGTTTGTGCAAAAATCCCAGAAGTATGAAGTGGAGTTACCTGAGGTATTTTGAATAATAAAATTCTCCGAAATACATACGTCAGCTGGTATAAAAAAGTCTGCTTCTGGTGATTGAGCAATAGCCGCAACATTAAAAAAAAAACCATATAGAAGAGTGCATAACTTCATCAGAATGCCAACAACGCAATATGCTATTTCATATATGTTAACGCTTTTTGCAACTCTAATAATAGAAATAGAAGGATTATGAAATACTTTCATGCACCAGTATTACTTTAACTATCTAAGTAGTTCTTATTTTCAACAAACTTGCACTTTACAAATGAGGCAAATGTAAGTAGAAATATGTTATCAACATATTTACAATATTATATCTGTTTATTTTGAACCATAAATGATTACGCTTACTCAGGTAATATTTAGATGTTTTTAGCCTTTCCAAATTGTTAAATCAACAGATAGAAGTTTCTCTAGCTCCTCAATTTCTGAATTATATAAATCGTGTAGTCGCCGTTTGATTCTTTCGTTAAATTGTGGCTTTTTGTTATTGTCTGTCAGCTTATTAATAATGTACCTGTCAATCCGATCAATGTTTCGGCAAATTAGTTTATCCCATTCAGTTTGGTCTTTTACAAATAACCTTGTCTTCTCATTGTTGTAGCTAAACTGAAATCTATTTTTTTTTGCTAGTATTTTTGTTCTTATTAATGAGTAATTCACTTTCTGGGGACGACTTTCTAATGAATTGTGGTGCGGCACAAAGTTGGTATCAATATTTAAGAAGGAGTAACATCTTCTAATCACAGAAAGCTTATCCTTTTTTAGATCATCGTGTAGCAGAACTAGCAAATTGCTATGATCAAACTCTTGTAAGTATATTTTTAAGAATTTCGCATAAAACCCAAACTCTATCAACGAAGCAGTGTGGGGATATTTTGCAAAAAGTTTTCCTGATAATATTTTCTCAACTCCCTCATTAAGTGGTAATACTGGGGAAAATCCATAGTTCATATAGTGAAAATATGCGGACCTCAACCTTTCTAATGGATTTCTTAAAATTAGAATAAGCTTTATATCTCTGTTTATTTTTTTTATTCGTTCTGGAACCTCCAGCCTCGATAAATAATTAGGACGCTTAATTCCGATACATTTAGACTGATCTAAATTTTTCAACAATTTGTTTAGTCTAAATAAACCATCATTTTCATAATCAGGACTTTCAAAATGAGGACATTCACCCTCTACCATTTGAACATTAGGATGTTGATAAATTATCTCTTGTAAGTATGTCGACCCACACTTTTGCCCTCCAATGATTGCAAAGTCTAACTTCATCTCATCGAATTTTTGCTATACTTAACAGTTATTACCTTACAATTTACAAATTAAGATAGGCTATTTTAATTCTTCACGAGGGCTTATATCAGTACATAAACCTGCAAATATCTTCAAGAATGATCCGGCTATAAACAAGTAAAAATATCCTTTTCTAATTTTCATTCAATGTGGCTATTTGAGATAAGTTTTGCTTCAAACTGTAATAGCTTACGACTTCTGTCCTTCAAATATCTTGCTGGATTTCCCGTATATATCTTCCATGAATTGCAACTATCTTTTACTAGTGATAAAGCTCCGATAGCTACTCCTTCATATAAGACTACATTCGGTAGTATAACACTTCCTGAGCCGACAATGACATGTCTTTCAATAATTACATCTCCATGAATGACCTGTTTGTAGACATTAGGAATCATTGGATTAGTCATAGTGGTTCCTGAATAGTCATCATTGCTGGAATATATACTCACTCTGGAAGAAATATTGGCAAAATCGCCAAGTACAATTTTACCTTTACCTATAAGTGACGAATAACAGGCAATATGAATGTAATTACCCATTTCTATTCCACCTTCTCCAGCGGAGAGAATAGCAAAATCATCTATCCGAACATTAGATCCGATTTTAATATTTGAGGTATTGTAAAATGATACTTTATCGGAAATCAAAACGTTGTCACCTACTGAAGCAAGTCCTAACCCCTGTAGTTGACTTTCACTTAAAAAAGCCATACTAATTATTTTGAACTCTTAACAATATTCTCGCAATCATTCGCTGCTCTTCACTAGTTAAATCATAGGAAAGTGGTAAGCATAGTATTCTCTTCGATATATTATCCGACACTGGTGTATTTTGCTTTTTCACATAAGGAAGATGAGATAGCGAAGGAAAGAAGTATCTTCTCGGTGAAATTTCCCACTTTTCTAATTCAATTTTTGATTGAATTAGTTGCTTTTCGGTCGAGAATATAATGGGGTAATATGCATAATTATATTGGCAATTATCCTGAACTTCAGGAGTAGTTATATCCAAGTTTGTGAGTAGCCTATCATAGTTACCACATTGCTCTTTCCTTTTCTCAAGTATTTGATCTACATACTTCAAATTACATAATCCCATAGCAGCATGTAATTCAGAGTTTTTTCCGTTGATACCAACACCAAAATACTTCTCGAAACCATCGTGCCCAAAGTTTCTCATATGCGCCATTTTTTTAAGTAACATTGGATCCTGTGTAGTTACAGCCCCTCCTTCAACAGTATGGTATAACTTAGTAGCGTGAAAACTACATGTACTTACATCTCCATAATCCAGTATGCTCCTTTCTTTGTAAAGTGTGCCAAAGCAATGAGCAGCATCATAAATCACTTTAAGTTGATATTTCTTAGCAATAGCTTCTATGGCATCAATATCACAAGCATTGCCAAAACAATGAGTAGCCACAATGCCAGTTGTTTTTTCTGAAATTGCTTTCTCTATCTTAGTAGCATCAATGTTAAGAGTTTTGTCATCGATATCAACAAAAACAGGGGCGCATCCCTCCCAAACGATTGAAGAGGTAGTTGCTACATAAGAAAAGGGGGTAGTAATAATCTCTCCTTTCAGTTCTAGAGCCTTTATTGCTAATTGAAGAGCAATAGTACCATTACTTACAAACAGTAAATGGTTGATCTCTAAATACTCTTTCAAAGCGAGCTCCAGATCATTCAAAAGTGGGCCATTATTAGTAAGCCAATTTCGCTTCCAAATATCAGAAATGTATTTCTCGTATTCCTCTTTAGGTGGAAGGAATGGTCTAGTAACTGAAATCATAAGTAAGAAGGAAGCGATTTGAATCTGTAGATAATAAAATTGTATATCCTTAGCATCAACATACGAAAACGGTATATAACCTGAGCCAAATAGTATTCTATTGTCAGGATTAGTGGCACTTTCTTAGGAAAGTTGTTTATCTCTAATATGTTAGAATAAAGTTTATTGTAGTTTTCAACTGTAGATTGATGAGAAAAATGCTCTAGAATTCTTAGCCTACCATTTTTCCCTATTTTTTTTCTTAATACTTCATCATCTACTAACTGTTTAGCAAAACTTATGAATTGTTTTTCGTTTTTAGCTATGTATCCACTCTCATTATGAAGTAGTAATTCTGCAGGAGCAGGAGGCCCTAAGTAAACTACCGGAATACCCGTTAGCATGGCTTGCTGTATAGTCCCATCAATGGCTGAATAGGCATTCAATGGAAGTTGATAAAGATAAATATCACTTTCGGAAAGAACGTTATACCACTCTCTTCTTTGTAAATGGCCAACAAACTGTATTTCCTCCGAAATACCCAGCTTTGCAGCGATTTTAGAAAAGCGCTTTCTAGCACGTTCCCCTCTACCAGCAATGATAAAATTGCCCCTTTCAGATTTTATCTTTTTGTATAAATGAAGGAAATTAGTAGGACATTTATTCAAATCGCTTCCTCTGACAAAGACTATCTTATCTTGACCTGAGTTATAGTCTTTTTTTGGATCTATTTCGCTTGATGGCACACCGAAGTAAATCATACTTTTACGCTCGATAAGAGCGTGAAATTTATGATCGTAGGCAGTTTTACATATAAAAACTACTACGCTAGCATACTGTATCTCCTTGGGAGTTAAACGTAAACTAAATGTAGAAGGTAACTGACAATGAGTAATGATAATCCTTGGAACTATAATTTCCTCTTTTTTCTTCTGAATCTTATCTATAATGCCATCAAAATAATACTGATCCGAAGTTTTAAAATAATGGATTATATCATAGCTTACGTTCTCAAGTAGAATAATCAAATCTTCGGCGTCACCTGTATGGCAAAAGATATCTCTAGAATTAACCTTCGCAAAAATATCAAATTTAAAGTCTACAATTTCAGAATTTAAATTATTAGCTAAATCCTCGAGCGCATCCGAAGCCCCTCCCTTCACCAAGTCACTTATTAAATACAGTACCTTCATTAATTTTTCTTTTGATGAAATTTATGGCTCTCCGAGGTAACGATGGCTTTTTAGATAGTCCGTTTCTTTGCTCTTCTAGTAATCTTGGTATTAATGTATCTTCTTCAACTTTCAGATTTTCTAAATCAGGTATTGACCGAGCTAATTCTTCAATGTCAAAAAAATCATCATTTTTACAATGAGTACCACTGCCGTCAAATCCGATATTTTTAACATATGAGCGATGAGGAGTTAAGTGTAACCCATCTTCCTAGATACTACTGGCTAAAACTCTTATTGCCCACGAATTATTTTTCCCTCTTAGGTTATTGACAAGCATTTCATAATAGGGATAACCAGAAAAGTTTAATTTATCTCTAGCCTTTTTGTTTACCGAAAAATAGTCCACTAGTTCCTGAGTATTCCAGTTATTCTGAACCCAGGCTCTTTCCCAAGTTGCCCATCCCCATGACGTACCTTATGCTAAAAAGTATGCCGTTTCACGCTCTACTATATATCCTGCAATTGTTTTGACCTGATCAACGCCTTCAAATTCATCCAATGCAGCATTCATATATGTGAGAAATAATTCAGCTGTGACAACATCATCTTCTAATACAATCACCTTGCCGTAGTTTTTAACCACTTTCGAGACTCCATCAATAATATTGTCAGCTAATCCCCAGTTTTTATCCCTTTCAATAACTTTCACTTCTTTACACCATTTTCTTGAATTAATTACCCGCCTCACTTCTTGATTTTTTGTCAGTTGGTCTACCGTAGCCCCTTCTTTGACTCCATCAGCATATACATAAAGTATAGACTGATCGGCTAAACGGTTCTTAGATAAAGCTTCCAATGTTCTCTGGGTATGCCTGGGGCGATTATACACAAAAATAACGACAGGTGATAAATTCATAATGCTTTGAATAATCGTTTATGACCCTGAGGCAATCTGATTATTAATTATACAGAATGATGATCCTAATAAGTTGCCCACACTGACCTTAACTTCCTTATCAGATATCGAGTAAGTCTGTTTCTTAAAAGGGAATAGGGAATAGGGTCAGGAAAGGAGATAAATAAATGCTTAAATTTCAGAGTAGACATACGTTTGTATATGCAAGCAAAGGCTAATTGTACTCAGAGAGAACACTATCATGATTTTTATAAGATGCTTCAAATCGCCTTACGATTTCCAGGCTATCGGCCATTTCAGGTTTGCAAATCAAAAAGTTATAATAATCACTTTTAGAGAGTTGAGATACTCGCTTAATACCTGACTTTTCATCAATTGTAAAGTAAACATAATTTATATCAGCTATAAGATTTTGTATTCCTTCTGCAACTTCATCGCTTAGTACTTCTATAATAAAAGTAGGTTCAAATTCCTTGATATATCTACGAAAACCCTTCAGTACTTCAACCTCATGAGCTTCTACATCGATCTTAAGTAGGTCTATCTTAGAAATTTTCTTTTGTTCTATATAGGTATCTAATCTAATCGTATTAATCTTCACGGGGATAGAGTCATCCTGATTAATACTAAGATCTTTGTTTACGGTTACTGAATATGTGTGTGCCGTATCTTTATCATATATGATTGCTGCACCATCATAATTAGAAACAGCTGTTTGCTCACAAGTAATATCATAATCATTTATTTCGTTATTATAGAGAAGCTTTTTAAAAACTCTTTCTACAGGCTCAAAAGCAAAGATATTTGCATCAGGTTGAATCGTTTTTGCCAGTAAAGCATAAACTCCGGTGTTAGATCCTATATCCATTATGGTTTGAGATCTTTGACATAATTCACTCCATAGCTGTAAGGAAACTTTTTCCCAACCATCAAAAATTCCATTCCAGAAAATTTCGTTTTCTACTTGAAAGCCATAATGCCTCATGATGAATTTTCTTTTTTTATCAATAACCACATCAAAATTACCGACAAAATGAAAATGTTGATAGACATTTTTCTTAGGTCTATAAAACCTCCTGAGCAGAGTAAAAATTTGTTTCTTAAAGGGAATGAGATTATACCCTTTTTTTAGTACTTTCTTCAAGTAGTTTGTAATGTTTTAAATAACGTAATAAGGAATAAATTAGCATCTACTCTCCTTTCAAATTTTTCTAGCTGCTGAGAAAACGTCTTGGTATACTTTATCATAGTTTTGAATACCAACTTGTAAATCGTAACGTTCAAATGCTATTTGTCGCAGAACTCTGGGAGGTCGACGACATGTAAATAAATTGTTAACTCCCTTTTTTAACTCTTCTTCACTACCAACATTTACCAAAATAGTAGGGCATCCTTCTTCTATGATCAATTCCACGTCTCCCCAACCTCGGTTGGTAATAAATGGAATGTCCATACTCATAATTTCCCCCATTTTAGTAGCTGAAGAAGCTTGTTTTGAAAACATCGGCTTGATAAAGAAGATTGACCAATTACTTAGGCTCAGATATAATGGAACTTCTTGCCTTAAAACCGAATTAATTACAATCTTCTCTAAGCCAATATTATTTTTTTTACATATCTCCTCAACTTGCTGGGGGGAGTCTTGGGTAATAAACAGGAAGAAAATATTAGGCTGAATATTCAACAACATTTTGTAAAAGTGTAACATTTCTTCTACCATATACCAAGTGCCTAAGGACCCAAGATACGAAAGCACAAAAGCATCTGCTGGAATACCTAGTTCTTTTCGCAATACCTTCAGACTAGCCTTATCTATCTTCTCCGGATCGAACAAATCCACATCCACACAGCAGGGAATTACCTGAATTGGTATGGATGGGGTGTCTATCACTTGCCATTGATGAATAATTTCTTGGGCTTTATGCGTAAGTGTAATTGTATAATTTGCTGCTTGTAGTAGTTGCTTCTCCTTTCTTTTGAAGTAACGATATACCAGACGATAAACCGGATTATTGAGAGGCCATAACCCTCCCTCTACTCGCTCGTCAGCCCAGAAACCCCGCATATCAAAAATAAATTTAACGGTGGTTTTTTGCTTCAAAGCCAGCCCTACTAGGGCTGGTATATAAGATCGGCAGTGCACAATCTGAAAATTATGCTTTTGGTATAACTCGAAAGCCTTCCTTCTTAGAACATAAATATCATAAAGTGTGGAAACAACAGGTGGACTTTTATGATATGTAAGCGGAACCCATGTAATTTCCGACTCCCTAAGCAGTTTTTGAATGTGGTCCTTCAATTCATTAAACCGCGCTGCTTTCTCAAAGCTAATAATCGTGAAGCGATAGCCTTGAATGGTTAGTCCCTGCAAATAAGGAATTACCTGCGACTGCCCCAAAGGATCTGTCATACCATCGTAAGAAATGTAAAGTACAGGGATTGACTTATTATCAGCACTCATACACCGACCGTAGTTGCTGGCAATAGTTATGCTTAGTAAATGCTTGGGCTCTCTGAAAAGCTCCGTCTCCCAAATTTTCTAATTCACTTGGGTGTTCGATGGCCCAATTCATCTGCTTCCGCAGAGATTCCCCATCGTTTAATTCAAAATACAAAATAGTATTTCCAGCTATTTCCTTAAAGACTGGCAATTCTGAAGCTAGGCATGGTAATCCGGCAGCCATAGCTTCGGCTAATGCTATACCAAAGCCTTCCCATTGAGAAGGCATAAAAAACAGTTTATAATGCATTATTACATCTTCTACGTTTTTTACTTTTCCCTTGAGTTGAACATTATCTATACCATTGCGACGAATAATTTCTTCCAGTACTGTGCGCTCAGGACCATCACCAAATATCTCCCATACTATGTTTGAGTTATCTTTCAACCAGGGCGATAGTGCTTCTAGTGCCCAACGATAATTCTTCTGGGGTTTCAGATTGCCCACTGAAATAATACGAATAGTGTTGCTATCATGTAATCTGTTTCTATTAAAAAAATTCTCTTCTACATAGTTGTACAAAACGAAACTATTCTTTTTAATCCCAATGTGTTTTTCTAAATCATTTCTTACCACTTCAGAAACGCTAAGCGTAATGAACCGGCTTTGATAGGTTAAACGATCTATCCAGCGATACAAAACAGAATAATTACTTCCTCTTGAGTCATATAACACGTTATGGTAAGTTGAAACTAGTTTAGTGTTTCGGGGACAGGCTGAGCGAGCTATAATTGTTGAATAGTACAAATGTGAATGAATCAACTCGGCATTGTTCTCTTTTATAAACCGACGCAATGCAGGTACACAACGAGGCATTGACTGCCACCCATTAAAGTTAAGGCAGTAGATGTGTACTCCTCTAAGCTGCTCGACATAATCGAGAGGAGGACGAAGATACACAATAATATGGCGAAAACCAGACAGTCGGATATTCGCGTTTACTAAGAGTGTTTCAGCTCCGCCCGTACCCAACGAGTCTATTACGTGAATAATGGTCCTCATGCTCTCCGGGGAAAATATATTACTGCGGAAGTGATAATTAGGTCATACAACCTAAACCGCCAGACAGCGGGCATCCAGCGAAATAGGTTTAGTTTATCAATGCTACTGACCCAGAACGAAAGCGAGAAAAACCAAAAAACCACTTTCTTAAAGCCTCGCTTTTTTCCAAATTTTCGGTGGGTATATTGCTGGTACAGTTCAGGCTTTAATTTTACCAGCAATTGGTGGGCACGAACATAGCCTTTCCTTCTTCTAATGTATGAAGCCAGTGAATAGTTTTCGTCATGCCAAGCGTAAGCATCAGGAAGGTAAAAAATAGGAACTCCACTTTTATTTGCCCTAACAGCAAAATCATAATCTTCTGCATCATTTAGCCGTTCATCGAAACCTCCAAGCTTCAGGAAAGTATCCCGCTTCAATGAAAAGTTAGCTGCGGTGATATATAAATTGCCGTTATTTAGCTCACTCACCGCTTTATGTTTACCAATCAAATTCTTTTCCCACTTTCGACTGAAGTAGCAACGGTACTTCTGCATTTCTGTAGTAGCTTTTGCCCAATCGTTAATCTGGGTACCAACTGCGATTGATTCAGGATATTGACGGTAATGGATTATATGGCTTGCCAAGCAGTTTGGCGAAGGACGCATGTCATCGTCAAAAAAAACCAAAAACTCACCCTTTGCTTCCTTAGCTCCTTTGTTTCGTACGGCTGCACGGCCACGATTCTCCTGAAAAATAACTACTAAATCCTTGAGTTGAAAATTAGTATTTTTCAGCACTTCCAAGGTATTGTCGGTCGATCCATCTACCACGACAATCGTATTGAAATCATGCATGGTTTGTCTCTCAAGGGCACTAAGAACGTTAGTGATTTTATGGGCCCCATTGTAGGTAGGTACAATTACCGAAATAGTCATGTACGCATGAGTTTTACTAACGGTACTGGGATCCATCGACAACGCCATTGTAATTTCTGATAAAGGGCTTGCTCTTCGGTGTGTAGTAGTTTTGGATCAACGTACGACAAACCTATTTTCGCTTTTTTTTGCTGATGTTGATAGTAGAATTCATCAACCCGATGTAACATGTAATAATGCAAAACTTGTCGAACCAGGTGCGAGTTACCATCTGAAACAAACTGCCATTCGCCATCTTCAATATGGTTTATATCTGATAGTAAGCTAAGCCCTTCAGTTTCTAATAGCAAATCATACTGCCGAGCCAAAGTCAAAAACAAAGCATCCGTTTCTCGAACAAAACCTTCGGACTGAGAAACTGTCTTAGAAGCTTCGTGTAATCGGAAATTAACTAGTATATCCTTTAGCTTACGTACTCCGCCTAGTCCGAATGCTAATAGATAATTGATCCACCAAGCTTTATCCATAACATAATGTAGCTTAAAATTGAGCAATCCTGTCTTTTCTAGCACCCGACGACGGAAAAAGGTTTCCGGCTGATCAATTCGCGCCCAGCCTATAGTTTTGATTAAATTATTTGGGTATACATCAGTTCCACGAGAAATTTTTACAACCTGACCGTCTCTTATGACTTTCCCTCGCCCGCATACCACATTGACAGTATCATCATTAAATTGATTGGCAACTGTTTGCAGAGTTCCTGGTTCATAGTAATCATCTGCATTGAGCCAATTCACAATATTTCCAGTGGCTCTTTGTAGCCCTTTATTAATCGCATCACTTTGCCCTCTATCTTTTTCCGAAACCCAGTGGGCCAAATGCTTTTTGTACTTTTTTATAATTTCTCCCGATTGATCAGTGCTACCCCCGTCGATGATAATATATTCTAAATCAGGATAGTTTTGGGAGAGTACGGAATCAATAGTTTGTTCCAGATACTCTCCTTGATTAAGGGAGGGAGTGATGATGGATATTTTGTCCATAAATTAGCTGTCAAAAGAATAGCCAAATAATTTAATATCCGGTTCAAAAGCTGAGGCGATATATTCCTTAGTAGTTGAAGTATAGTACTCTTTATAACTTGATCTAACACTCGAGTTTTTCTTTGGCAAGGAGAAATGAGGGATGCCTATTTTATTGCTTATTTGATTAAAGTCATTTTGAAGATTCTCAAATTTTCCGATATAATTAACTATTATCTCACCTTGACCGTTTGAAAAAAAATCTTTTTGAAATTTTAAATCTTGATTAATTCGCCAATCTATATATTCCTCAAAATTCATCTTGCTTATAAACTTGTGCTGAAAATGATGAGGTGTTTGTTTTGCAAAATGATATAAGGAAACCTGCCAATCCCATGGGTTACGAACAAATCCAAAAGTAAAGTAACTTAGAAAAAGCTGAGGCATTCTTTTTTTGATATCAACTGATTTTACATGATCAGGAAAATCCGAACAAAATATTTTAGGCCTGATTCCTAAGGTTGATAGTACTAAATTCTTTGTACTTTTCAGGTAAGCAAACTTACTTAACGCCGCTCGAACACTGGATCCAGCGACTTTATAATTATGTATAAAAATAAATTTATGGCTGTGAGATATTATCATTTACAATCATAGCTTTATTGATGTTAGTGACCCTAAAACAAGAATATTTGATATAATTTAAGGATAGAGGCAATGTATTTAGGTCTAAGAAAGTTTACAGCTTAGTAAGGTATTTTTTGTGCGTCTACGATTAATGAGGTGTATTTAAGGTCGTTATTTTTATTTCGCTCGTCATGGTTTTTAGATCTTTTTATCATACCGCAATTTTCTGTATTCCAGCTATTGTAAACAAACGTTCCTTTCTCATTCCAGAACTCTAGTAAATTTACACTATAACCCACCTCTGTTAATTCATGTTCAAGAGTTTTGTAAGTATATAATATCTTGTGGTCATCCGCACCTACCCCTACTCCTCCTGGCCGTACATAGTTGATATATTCCTCAGAAGGAAATAAGCCATCTGGTACGGCCAAACGAAAAACCCCACCTGGCTTCAAAAATTGAAGAGCTAATTTAAAAGCTTTTCTTGCTTGTTTAAGTGTCAGATGCTCAAATACGTGCTCAGCCAATAAGTTATCAATGCTGTTTTTTACAAATACATAAGTCCAATTTTCTTCTGAGGTCACATCCAGATTATGAATATCTGTGGCTATCCAACCAGGATATACATTGCCGCCAGCACCTATAATTATTTTTTTTTGTCGTGCGTTATTTACTTCCTTTTTTAGTAATTCTAATGCTTTAAGGTAGCGGTAATTGTCTAGAAAGTTTTTAGCAGTAGATCTTGCTGCGCAAGACATTACTTTTAATTCAGAAATCATTCTACACTATACTTTAAATCCAGATTATATTCCTAAACAATTTTCTTCCCGATAAAAAATCGATGTGCACTTGTTGAAAGATATGCCAGGAGCCATTCCCCAAAAATCTATTTTTTTAAAACTTTGATTTTTTAGAAATTGGATAGCCTCACTATATTTCTTACGTTCTGAGTCGTCTAAAACGATTACCCCGCTTTCAGAAAGCGCGTCTACTGAATTGATACAGCAATTCACCCTATCTCTTCCGTCTACGATTATAATATCGTATTGAGTACCACTTCGTAGAGCAAACTTGCAGTAACTCCCACCTCTTTCCAATTCTTGATAGCTTATGAGAACGTTTTTTGGAGCAGAAGCTTGTATTTTATTGAACCAATCATAGTCATGTTCAACGGAAGTAACACTTCCTACTCTCTTTGAGTAAAAACTCGTTGAGTTACCACTACCAAATTCAAACAAAGACATTTCTTCATTAAGCCTTTCTTCGATAAAAAAAATATAGCCAAAAGTAGTCCAGGGGATAGGGTTTTCGTCTTTATCCACTGGCTGTTTTTTTGCATAAGATTTCAACCAACCTGACGAGTCCAAGAAACTACTATCGCTCGTAAAATTTAGGAGCTTATTTTCCTCATCAGATAATAATATGCTTCTAATTCTATCCTTCCCAATAAAACTCAAAAACACTTTTAGATACATTCTAAAGATAGATCTCACCACTAAACTAGGCATATATCTCATCAGAAATTTTAAACATGTACTTAACTAGCAAATTGCTTTGCCCTTTAGGTGGCAACTTTCCTGTTGCATAGAACTGCCCACTTTCTACATCAAGAGTAGCAGCATCCGATATCCAATCTAATATATCTCCGTTTGATCTTGAACATAAAGTCATGGAGTACCCTCCTGGCATAAGAGGAAGTTCTTTTAGATACACCTCAATAGTCCCGTTTTTCCTCTCATCTATTAGTACCTCTTGGGAAACCAATAACTCAGTACTTAACCAAAGGACTCTGTTATCAAGATGGTTATTTATTCCGATATCCAGGCTAAAATTCCTTAATACATGAGTATTTTTCTCAAAACTTAATCTCATTGTAAGATTATCGCCTGCTTTAGCCATTGAGATAATCTCTCTGTCTTCATTGAGAAAGTCAAATCCAGTAAATCGTAACTTTTGATTTCCCTTTCTATCTTCTCTTTCCGATAGCTGTATTAGCCTTTCTTTCTTACTAGCTAAGTATCTTGCAATAGTATAACCAGTATTCCCTTCATATGTAATACAGCCCTTTTGCAGCAGCACCCCTTTATCGCATAAAGCCTGTACCGCCCCCATATTATGACTCACAAAAAGCACTGTTCTACCTTCCCCTGTCACATCTTCCATCTTGCCTAAACACTTCTTTTGAAACTCCGCATCGCCAACTGCCAATACTTCATCAATAATCAATATCTCTGGTTCCAGATGGGCTGCTACCGCAAAGGCGAGGCGGACTTGCATACCGCTGCTGTAGTGCTTTACTGGGGTGTCAATAAATTTCTCAACTCCCGAGAAAGTCACAATTTCGTCAAACTTGGCCTTTACTTCACGGCGCTTCATACCCAAGATGGTGCCGTTGAGGTAAACGTTCTCCCGGCCACTAAGCTCAGGGTGAAATCCGGTACCCACTTCCAACAATGAAGAAACCCGCCCAAAAATTTCAAAGCGTCCCTGAGTGGGTTCGGTAATGCGGGAGAGTATTTTCAACAGAGTACTTTTTCCTGCGCCATTCCGGCCAATAATGCCAACCGCTTCGCCTCGTTTTACCTCAAAATTAATATCTCGTAGTGCCCAAAACTCTTCGGTGTCCTGACTGGTGCTATTAGGCTGAAAAAAACGTGATATACTTTCCCGAAAAGAGCCACTTTTCTGGCCACCCAATTGAAAGCGTTTGCCTAAATTTTCTACTCGGATCGCAATTTCAGACATTGTCAACAATAACTTCTTCAGAAGGTTGAGCAGGCAATAATCGTTTGCCTAATGCAAAAAGCAGCCTTGCCTCCAGAACATAACTAATTAGCCCACTTAACCCTCCAGGTATCTTTACCGCAAATCAATTAAAAAAACCAGAAAAATCTAAGCCCTAATTCTATTGGATAGTTTTTTAGTTTATTTCTCAAACAATATCAGCCATTACTCGCTCTACCCGTTTAAAGAAAAACAAGCTTGATATAAATAATACAACCACCAAACTAAAGGAAAGAAAAGCGTACTGGCTAGGAGGTAATCCCCCGAGTAAACACCAGCGAAAACCTTCCACTACCCCGGCCATCGGATTGAGATAATAGATTACCGTAGCCCAGGTAGGCAGGTTATTAATAATAGCCGAAGAGGGATAGGCAGTAGGGGTTGCGTACAGCCCGAACTGCACCAGAAACGGCACCACGTGCTGAAAATCACGATAACGGATGGTGAGCGCGCTGAGCCAAATACCTACGGATAAGGCCGAGAAAATTGTGAGTAGAATAAATATTGGTAGAAACACCAATTGAGACACCGGTGGGTACTGATATACCAACATTAGAATCAGCACAAACAATAAGGCAATGCCAAAATCTACAAAACCCACTACTGCTTTGGATAGAGGAATCACCAATCGAGGAAAGTAAATTTTTTTCACCATGCTTTGAGCACTGATAATGGAGTTGCCCGACTCTTTCATCACAAAGGCAAAGTAGGTCCAGGCCGCCATACCTGTGACGGCAAACAGTGGATAAGGAACTCCACCGGTATCTACTTTCACTGCCCGCCCAAATACAATTGTAAAAATGGTGAGCGTAGCTAGTGGCTGCAGTAAAGCCCACAGCAATCCCAAAAAGGTTTGGGCGTAGCGTACGCGTAGGTCGCGATAAGCTAGAATGTAAAACAAATCCCGGTAGTGCAGTAACTCCCGGAGATTGAGTAATCCCGAACGCTTGTCGGCGTCCACTACCAAATGAATCATAGCGCGAAATAATAAGGATTAGATGAAAATAAAAAATGCTTGAAGCAGGAAGTACGAAGACCAGAGTGTATAACCCGTAACTTTCCAAACTTATGACCTGTAGATAAATAACCAATAACTGTAACACCCTAATACTCTAATACCCATACACTTTAACCGCTAGTTAACTCACCATTAACCAGAAATAAAACCTCCTAATAAATTAGTACACGTTTCAGCCGCTTCGTACATTCCCATATGGCCCACTTGCGGTAATACATGCACACTTACCGCCCCCTGGGGCAGCCAGCATTGCGATTGGATAGTCTCTAGCGGAACGGCCTCGTCTTCCTGCCCAGCGATAAACATTAGGGGGTAAGTAGCCTGTTGAAGTGCCCCGGTTCGGTCTGGACGGTTTTTCATTGCCCTAGTCACTTCAATGGCCGTTGGGGTGGGAGTATGGTTAGCTAATGCCTTTACTTGCTCAATGGTGTCTCTTAATGAGTTACGCTGGCTGGCCGCAAACAAGGAAGGGATTAGGCCATCGTTGAAAGCTGCTATCCCGTTCTCTTCAATAAATCGCACTGCTTTATCCCGCTTCTTCTTTTTTTCTTCATTGTCAGCGTAAGCCGTAGAGTGGAATAAACACAGTCCGTTCATCCACTGAGGGTATTTTTCAGCAAAAGCAAGGCTTACGTAGCCTCCCAACGAATGCCCTACCAATACTCCCGAAACAATGCTCAACTCATGCAAAGTCTGATACACCTGATCCGCCATTTCTTCAATAGTGATCAGTTGCTCTAATGGTGGGTTCTTTCCAAATCCGGGTAAATCAATGGCAACTACCTGAGCGTGCTTAGACAGGGGGGCAACAAAATTGTTCCAGATATGCAAGTTCTCGCAAAATCCATGAATCAATACTAACGGTTGGCCCTCTCCTCGTTGGATGTGGTTGAGTAACATAGTTCTAACGGTTGAATGATAGAGGGTAGATGGTTAAAGGTACACAGCGTGTCTATGCCTGAAATAGGTTGACCGTTTTGGGTGATTGAACAACCGGATAATTT
>ERZ1740058.587-NODE-587-length-25829-cov-6.517615_pt1 | contig 25829 bp, 16 predicted proteins | sample MGYA00581745_ERZ1740058 | MGnify/ENA primary metagenome ERZ1740058 (study PRJEB43018, sample SAMN04849742) | marine metagenome | isolation source: floating plastic debris | place: Pacific Ocean | collected 2008-08-30 | study: EMG produced TPA metagenomics assembly... | reverse complement strand
TGCCTAGCGTAGATTGGAAAATTTGCACACTATTATCTCCATTTCCAGTAAAAGTAGAAGCGGCATCTAATACTCCCGCTGTAGTGATAGGGAGGGTAATCGGAAATTCGTTGTTGCTCACGAAGGTATTTTGACTAAACTCGTCAATGGTACCGTTCAACTCTACAAATATTCCGTGATCACCTACGCTACTGGCAATTACTGAGTTGCTTATCTTCACTTTTCCATTACTATCAACTCCAATATTTGCCGGACTCACTCCAAAACCAAAGTCCCGATTACCGCCGTAAGCTACGCGGGAATAAGCGAAAGAATTACGGCTATCGTCGGTGAAGATAACAATACCTCCCCAGCCATCAGCTTGGTTACGCCCAACCAGTACAATGCTATCCGCAGCAGTACCTTCAGCATTGATGTAACCATCGCCACCAGAAACCTCAATAAAGGCATCAGTATCAAATTCTACTTGGGTTCCTGCTTCAATTTCTAGTCCGCTATCTACATCGAGCCTGCCTGAAACAAAGTAGAAGGTTCCATTGGATAGTGCAGGCATTACTAGCTCTTCTTCAAGGTTAATATTCGACCCGTATATTTCTACGGTGTTATCTTGATTGCCAGAGAAAGTGGTATTGACATCTATACTACCGACCTGGCTCAGAGATAAAGCGACTGGATTATTCATGTTGTTTTCTAATGCACTATTACTTAGGTCGCGAAGTAATCCACCTAATTCTAAGAAGATACCGTAGTTGAAGCTGTTGGATATAGTAGTATTAGAAATAGTTACCCCTCCATTACCATCAATACCAACATTAGATGCTAATACTCCGAAGCCAAAGTCTTGCTGTCCACCGTACGATATATCAGCGTAATTAAATTCATTTTGGGCATTATCATTGAAGAATACAATACCATCCCAACCATTCAGTGTATCTTCAGCGGTGAATACAATCAAGCTGTCGGCATTACCAATAGCTGATAGTGAGCCACTATTTCCAGTAATTGTTAAACCTCGGTTTGGTTCAAACATTACTTTTACGCCAGGGGCAACGGTTAATGCTGCTTCTACTCGTACGTCAGCTACTACGTAGTAGTCAGGTAAGTCTGGGTTGTCAAATACATTGGGCCAGGTAGTGGCTTCGGTAATATTACTGTCAATTGTAACCGGATTGGCGTCTGCTTCAATAGTTACTTCAGCGGTAGCTATATTACCTTCGGGATCTTCTACTGTCAGGCGAATGGTATATTCACCTACTACGTCAGGGATGAAGTTAGCTTCGTCAGGATCGTCGGCAGTAGAAGTTACTTCAGCATCGCTACTTCCATCAGGTGACTCCACAATTTCCCAAGTAAAGGTAAGGTCATCCGCTTCAGTATCGGGGTCGATGCTGTTGCTGCCATCTAAAGCATAGGGAGTTCCTACTGTAACTGTATTATTTTCATTGTCTTCACTGATAGGACGTCCATTTTCGTCAACAATAAAAACAACTGGAGGTTCACCCGCTGCTTCTTCAGCAGTGATAGTAGCAGTATCGTTATCTGAGTTACCATCTGGATCGGTTACAGTAAGTGTAAATTGATAAGGGCCAGCTACATCAGGGGTGAAAGTAGCCGAAGCTTGCGTAGCCCCAGTTATTGCAGCACTACTGCCAGCCGGAGCCGAAGTAAGCACCCAAGCGTAAGTCAAAGTACCACCATCGGGGTCTGAAGAACCGGTACCATCGAGTGTAACTGAACTACCCACCGTAGCCTGTAGGTCAGGACCCGCATCAGCATTTGGTGGATTACCAACTGGTTCAGGGTCTTCTTCACTACAGGCGGCTACGCCAAGGAAGAGTACAATCATCAATAAGCGAATTAGTCTTTCTAAGGAATTAGAATTTTTCATGGTCGAAAATTAATTTGAGTTTGGTTTTTGTCAGTTTTATACCGTTTTGGAATGGCAGGTAAACATTATAGAAAAAAAAATTGATATTTGTTTACCTAGAAAGAGAAAAGCATATTAAGTGGTAAATATTCTCAGACAAACGTAACCTATACTCCTACTCTTTTTTACTTAACTACGGAAGCTATGCCAAACCAAGAAGATAAAATTGACCGCTACCTGCGAGAAGAAATGAGCGAGGAAGAACGAAAAGCATTTGAGGCAACCCTTAATACAGATCAAAATTTACAAGCTGAATTCAGTCTTCAGGAAGATACTATAAGTGGAATCAACCTTTTTGGTGCAGAAGCGCTAAAAAAACAGCTTCAGGAAGTGGAAGCCCAACAAACGGCTAGTGCGCCTACCAGTCGCGGAAGACCTTTGTATGTTTGGCTAGCAGTAGCTGCCTCGGTAACCGCGCTTTTGCTGGTTACCATTTTACTGTTCGATACTAACTCTCCGGAGCTGTATGCAGCTTATTTTGAGCCTTACCCTAATGTGGTAAATCCAATGGAGCGCTCAGAAGGGACCCCTACTGACATTAACGGTCAAGCTATGTATTACTATGAGCAAGAAAAGTTTGATGAAGCCATAGCTTTGTTTAGCCAGGAGCAGTCAAATGACCAAGCTTATCAGTTTTATTTGGGTGTGAGTTATTTGGGAAACCAACAGCCATCACAGGCAGAACGGACATTGGCTTCACTAACGGAAGACCAAGAGAGTGCTTTCTACGAAGCAGCACTATGGTATACCAGTTTAGCAAATCTGGCTAACGATGAACCCGAAAAGGCAAAAAGTAAGCTGGAGATGGTCAGTAGGATGGAGGGTGAATTTAGCAGTGAAGCCCAAGAACTCTTAGAAAAGCTATGAAAATAATGCCCATCAAGCATAGACAAAGTGCTTGATGGGCATAAGAGTACTAGGGAGTAGGTAGCAGTACCTGATTTATAACGTGGACTACTCCACTTGTGGAAAGGTAGTCAAAATCAATTACTCGGGCCAGTTCGGTTTCTGCGTTTCCATCATCTACGGTGATAAAACTGTTTTCACCCTCAGTTTCTAGTGTGATAGTCAAAGTGGTGCCATTCAAAGCAGTTACCGATACCGACTCAGCCGCTACCACATCTGCGCTAAAATTAATTCCGTCAAATACGTGGGTCTGCAGAACACTTGACAAAACAGCTGGATCTATGCGGGCTGCGCTATCAATGGAAACAACCAGTCCGGCTGCCTCAAAAGCTGCGTCGCTAGGCATAAAAATGGTACGTCCGGTGCCCACATCAATACCAGTTTCTTCCAGTGCGGTACGGAAAATGGTAAAAGTATTGGGATTGTTTCCCTCTACGTAATTAACAATACCAGCGAGCGAATCGGCTGGCTTCAGCACGCCAGCCATATGTACTATACGGCCGTTACTGGCGGTGAAGCCAAAGTCAGGAGCGAAAATCCCGTTCAGAAAAACATTATTGTTATCAATGGTCACATAAACCGGTTCACCCAGGCGAGTTGTGATTGTACGCCCCACCGAACCGAAATCAACATTACCTTCTAGAATATGATAATTGGCAACATCAATCACATTCTGGTCGGAGGTAAAGAAGAAGTTATCGAAAGCATCGTTTACCGGAGTTAGTACTGTATTAGCACTGTTACCGGTTAAAACTGATCCTAACCCCGCAGCATTAAACACAGCATTGATCGTGGTTATTCCACCAAACAAGCCTACGGTGGCTGTCAGACCGCCTACGGTACCGAAAGACGAAGCAATACTAGGCGTTGTGCTGTTACTGGCAGTCAGGGCGGGAGGAAGCAGTACTTCATCGATAACGTGAATGACTCCATTGTTAGCTAGTATATCACCACTGACCACGTAGGTTGGACTCAACTGGGTATTTTCATTGAGGCGAATTGAATCCCCTTCTTCAACAGGGAATATCTGGGATAGATCAAAAGTAGTTAGTGCGGAATCTATTTCGGCCGCAGTATAAGTTGCATTGGGCACTAGGTGGTAGAATAGTATATCAGTCAGAATGCTAGACTCTAGTTCACCTATATTATCCAGACCAATAGTTTGCAGTAAATTAGCGAATGCTTCATTATTTGGGGCGAATACAGTGTGCTCAGTAGTAGCCAAGCGACTCGCTAATGCACTATTGGGATCAATGAGGGATACTAAACTGTCTAACCCTTCTGTTTGAGCCAAAATTTCAAACAAACTCTCTTCAGGGCGAGGGGGTTCACCACCTTCATCATCATCATTACAAGAAACTACAAAAGCTAACAAGGGCAACAGCAAGAAGGTAGCCCAGTGGGAAGGAAAGAACGTACGGATCATAAGAAGTAGAAAATGTGCGATAAAAAAAAGGTTTGAAAAAGCTTAATATACACGAATTACTAGTAGATTGTTTAACACTGGCGCCAAAATATCTAAAAATCACCCTACTTGCTGGGATTCCGGCCTCAATTGTCTTCAAACAGACCCGCTATTTATTCTCTTTACACGAATTTTAAATACACATTTGGTAGGTTTTCCTCAGAAAAAATAAAATATTGGCTCTTTAGAGATTTTATATAATAAAATATTTAATAGTCGCGTTAGCTGGAAAAGTTGAAGTTCCTAACGAAGTTTCCAACGAAGTTCATAGCCTGAAAACAAAGTTGAATTTGGACAGTTTCTCAATACATCAAGTTTACTTGCCTACAACCTGATACTTTAGTTCACCTAACCAGAATATCGGATCAAAAATCCTAAACTTGAGAACTGAACCCTATCCCGTAAATTGAGGGATTTATTGAAAAGCACCGACAAATGCTAAGAAGTAAATATTATATTATTGGTGAGAAGTAATCCTCGCGCATATGCAAAAAATTCTACTGCTGCTTTCTACTATTTCTGGTCTTATTTTTTCAATTCCTGCTTGGGGTCAAGGTGTTACCGTAACCGGACAAGTGACCTCTGCTACGGATAACTCGGTGCTACCGGGGGTGAACGTTACCCTGAAAAATACTAGCCGTGGTACCATTACCGACATTGACGGTAACTACCGGGTAGTGACCGATTCTCCGAACGATACTCTGATCTTTTCCTTCATTGGTTTCACCCCACTAGAGGTTCCCGTAGTTGGACAGTCTACCATCAATGTAGATTTACGGGAAGATGTGCAGGAACTTGGAGAAGTAGTGGTTACTGGTTTCCAGGAAATTGAGCGTAAGCTGTTTACTGGTTCTGCTGAACGGATTGAGATGGCCGATATTCGTGCTCCGGGTATGGTAGATGCTAGCCGGATGCTAGAGGGACAAGTAGCCGGGGTAACCGTAGAAAATGTATCGGGTACTTTCGGAACCGCACCCCGTATCAGAATACGAGGGAATACATCTATCAATGGTGATAACCAGCCGCTGTGGGTGGTAGATGGGGTTATCTTGGAAGATCTGACCAATGTTTCAGCAGATGATATTGTTACCGGCAATGCCAATACTGTGCTGGCCTCGTCAGTTGCCGGATTAAATCCGGATGATATCGCTTCTTTTCAGGTATTACGCGATGCATCGGCGACTGCTCTTTACGGAACCCGAGCTAAAAATGGCGTAATCGTCATTACTACCAAACGGGGTAAAAGCGGTAAGCTTCGGGTAAACTACTCGGGTAATTACTCGTTCCGGTTGAGACCAGGTTACGGACAGTTCGATATTCTGAATTCGGGCGATGAAATGTCCATTTATCGGGAGATGTACGAAAAGGGACTCATTGATATTGCTACTTCGGTACGAGCGGAAAATTTCGGGCCGCTGGGTAAAATGTTCTCCCTAATCTCAGAGCATGAAATCAACTGGGGTCCTAACGGAACACTAAACGAAGAATTTCTCAATCAGTACGAAAACGCGAATACCGACTGGTTTGACGTACTGTATCGCGATGTATCGCTTCAGCAGCAGCACTCGGTAAGCCTGACGGCGGGTAACGAAAATTACAACAGTTACTACTCATTTAGTTTTTTGAATGACAATGGGCAAACGGTAGCGGATGGAGTAAGTCGCTTTGCAGGAACTGCTCGAAACAGCTTCTTTATTTCTGATCGGTTTAACATGGATGTGAAACTGACGGCTAGCTACCGCGATCAGCAACTTCCAGGCAGTACGGACCGCGATTTTGACCCGATCACCGGACGTTTCCGGCGAGATTTTGATATTAATCCGTTTAGCTATGCGATTAATACCAGCCGATCCATTCGTCCCTACGATAACGATGGTAACTTGGAGTACTTCCGTCGCAATTATGCGCCCTTCAATATCTTGGAAGAGCTGAACTTGAACTTCATTAATGTGCGGGTGGCTGATATTGCCGCCCAAACCGATTTGAACTATAATATCCTGGACAATCTGACTGTCCGTAGCACCATTCAGGGGCGTTATGCGTCAACTAATCGCGAACATATCATTCACGAGCGCTCTAACCAGGCGGAGGCCTACCGGGCTGACGATACCCAATACATTCAGGAATCGAACCGGTTGCTGTTTCAAGATCCTGACGAGCCGGGCTCACTGCCGAAAGTAGTTTTACCCGAGGGAGGATTTAACTATCTGGACGAGAGCGATTTACTTAACTTTTACATTCGTAACAGCATTGAGTGGTCAGAAACTTTTGGCCAGAATCATGACGTAAACGTGCTAGCGGGTCAAGAGATTAAGTACACTGACCGCTCGTCTCGTAGTGCCGACGGTATTGGGGTAGTATACGAAAACGGTGGAGTTGTAAATACTGATCCCGATATCATAGAGTTTCTCAATCGCCAGGGGGTCGACTTTTATTCATTATCGGAAGACCGGGAGCGTTTCACAGGTTTGTTTCTGAACGGCGGATACTCGTTTAAGGATCGCTACGTGGTAAACGGTACTATACGTTACGACGGCTCCAATCGGCTTGGAGAGAGTAGAGCGGCGCGCTACTTACCTACCTGGAACGTCAGTGGTGCCTGGAACCTCGACCAAGAGAGCTTTTTTACATTACCTTCGGTTATTAGCTTTCTTAAACTTCGGGCCACCTACGGACTCTCGGCTAACCTCGGGCCAGATGTAAGTGCCTTGCTAAACCTGCAATCTGACGTAACCATTCGCCCTACCGATACTGAGTCTTTCTTGTTCATTGTAGATTTAGAAAATCAAGACTTAACGTGGGAAAAGCTCTACGAATTTAATGTAGGAATGGACTTTGGTCTGATGAATGATCGAATTACCGGTACGGTGGACTACTTTGAGCGCAATTCCTTTGATTTGATTGGATTACTGCAAACGAGTGGTATAGGAGGAGAAGCGTTTAAGCTGGGAAATTTTGCTGACCTGCAGTCCAACGGCTTTGAGTTTACTATCAATACACTTAACTACTACAACGAAAATTTCTCTTGGACTTCTAACTTCAACATCAGCTACGTCCCCGACCGAATTACCCGCTTTGATTTTAATCCCCGGGTAGCTGATGCTATTTCGGCTCAGGGAGCAGCGGTGTTAAATGGGGCTCGCCGCGGTATTTACTCTACCAAGTTTGCCGGATTAGATGGCCGAGGTATTCCTACCTTCTTTGACCTTAACGGTGAGGTAGTATACGATTATGACTTGCAGCAGCGCGATAGCTTAGAACAAATTCTTCAATACGAAGGCTCAGCCGAACCTCAGGGAGCAGGTGGGTTTACCAATGTGTTTACCTATAAGAATTTTTCACTTAATATACTGTTGTCATATCGGTTTGGCTACAAAATTCGCCTTAATGATGCTTTCGCCCCTCGCTACACTGATTTTAGTTCTTTTTCTCGTGACTTCGTAGATCGGTGGGTAGTACCAGGCGATGAAGAGTTCACAGATATTCCGGTTATTCTGGATAATCAGATCTTAGCGGGTGATGCAACTGCCCAACTCCGAAATTCATACGATTTGTACAATAAAAGCTCGGTCAGAATCGCCGATGGTGATCATATTCGGCTCAAAACAGTACGTTTATCGTACAATATGCCTCAGTCGTGGGTAAGTAAAATTGGAGCGAGCACGGCTTCTTTGGGAGTAGAAGGGCAGAATCTACTTTTATTAGCCTCTGATAGCCGTTTGAATGGACAAGACCCCGAGTTTTTCTCAGCTGGGGGAGTAGCATTTCCGCAGCCCCGGCAAGTGACAGTTTCATTAAACATTGGCTTTTAAGAAAATATGAAGTGTGACATGAGAAATACGAAATCAGACAGTCCACAGCAGAGAGTCCACGGTCGACAGTCCACGGTCGACAGCTTAAAAGGTAAAATAGGTGATCTGTGGACTGTGGACTATCGACTGTGGGTCTTTGCTTTGGGATTTCTATTGCTTTCCTCTTGCGATAATTACCTGGAAGAAACACCCGATAACCGGGTCGATCTGAACACACTAGATAAAGCTGCTCAACTATTAACGAATGCTTACTCTGAAGGAGCGTATAATTTTGTGGAGTGGATGGGTGACATGGTTACCTATACAAGGGGTACTATCAAGGAAGATCAGCACAACCAATCGTACGAATGGCGAGATGTAGACGAGTTATTTCAGGATTCTCCTACTTACTTCTGGAACGAAACCTACGAAGCTATTGCCCACGCCAACGAAGTGTTAGCCGTGATAGATCAACTACCCGGCGAAGAAGATCGCCGCCGAGCGGTGAAAGCAGAAGCTCTGCTGGCTCGAGCTTACGGCCACTTTATGTTGGTAAACCTGTTTGCCAAACACTACGATGCTAACACTGCTTCTAGTGATCCGGGTGTTCCCTACGTGCTTGAACCCGAAACGGAGTTCATCAAGGAGTACGAACGAGCTTCGGTACAACGAGTTTACGATCTGGTAGAAGCTGATTTACTGGAGGGTATTGAACTAGTAGACGATTCGTTTTACGCCAATTCCTGCAAATATCACTTCAACCGGAACGCGGCTTTGGCCTTCGCTTCACGGTTTTATCTGTTTAAACGTGACTTTCAGCGCTGCATAGAATTTAGTAGCCAAATGCTGGGCAGCGACCCAAGTATCTATGTTCGTGACTTAGCAGCCATGTTAGAAGAGCGAATCAATACCGAAGACTACATCCGAATTTACACTTCGCCTAGTGAGCCTAGTAACCTGCTGCTAATGCGGAAAATCACCAATTTTCCGATCAACGTCGGATTTTGGCCGGACAATGATATTTATCAGGGGCGGATTTTTGGCTCTGATTTGTTTGATGCTACTGATTTTCGGGCAGATCCGGCTTTTGTGCGAGGTGAAAACGGACTCACCGCTACCCGCTTTGAGTTTCTGTTTGAGCGCAGCAGTCTAACCTCCAATGTGGGTTTCAATTACACCATTACACTACCTTTCAGAGGGGAAGAAGTACTACTGAATCGGGCTGAGAGCTATGCCTTTGTAGGTCAAATTGATGAGGCAATCGCCGATTTACAGACCCTCTACGATAAGCGCTACGACATTCCAGTGACCGTAGATATAGAACAGATTACCCGTTTTCTCGGCATCAATGATCCTCGCGAAGCTCTAATCATTTATCTTTTTCAGGTTGAACGCCCGAAAGAATTTATTCATGAGGGAATGCGTTGGTTTGATATTAAGCGCTACGAAATTGAGGTAACTCACACGTTGATTAATGGGGCCGAGATAACACTCGCGGGTGATGATAATCGAAAAGTATTACAAATTCCGCAGGCTGCTCAGGATGTAGGCGGTTTGTCTTCTAATCCACGTTAGTAAAGGAATACTGCTATGAAAATGATGTCTAGACTTATTTCTTCTTTGTTTTGTTTGTCTTTAGTATTTGCTTCTTCTTGCTACACTGAAGACCCAGTTGACATACCCGTTAATCAGGTAGAACCTTCTACTGATGAAATTGATCAGTTTATCCAAACTGAGTTTGTGGATAAGTACGGGGTAGCTGTACGCTACCGATTTGTAGATCGTTACGTCGATCCTACCCGAAGAGTAGCTCCCCCCCGGCGGGAATTAGTGCAACCGATTCTGGATTTTCTTTTGGAATATTGGATAGAGCCTTTTCTTGAAGTGCCCAATGGTGAGCAATTTTTTAAAGATCACGTACCGGCTGAAATAGTACTGATTGGATCGTTTATTTTCAACGATGATGGAACAGTGGTTTTAGGAACTGCTGATTCGGGTGCTCGAATTACCCTGACTGAGGTAAATAATATTGACGAAACTGATCCGGTTTGGGTTAGTAGGCAGCTGGGTACCATCTTTCACGAATTTGCCCACATCATTCACCAGCGGTATAATTTGCCGGCCAATTTTCAACAAATCTCGCCTCAGGGGTATACTTCGCTCGGTTCTTGGTTTACTCTAACGGATGACGAAGCTTTACGCCGGGGATATGTTTCCCCTTACGCAACCTCTACCTTCAATGAGGATTATGCCGAAACAGCAGCTTTTATTCTGTTTGATAAAGATTTTTTTGATAACTATATCGAGGAAGAAAACTGTACTACCCCGGCTTGTCAGGAACGAAATGATGGGCGCCTTCTGATCCGGCAGAAGTTTAATACCGTGATAGAACACTTTAGACAAAATACAGGGGTTGATTTGCTTGAGGTGAGAGCCCGTATTCAAGAGAAGTTATAATATGAAGCGAATTTTTGGAGTAGTTTTATTAGTGGGAGTTTTATTGGCCTGTAGGGAAGACGAGCCAATCTTTTCTAAAAGTGCTGACGAGCGCGCTCAAGAGGCTATCACTGATTTAAATTCTAGGCTCGTAGCCCCTAGTGAGGGATGGCTACTACGCTATCGTCCCGAAAATGAATCGGGTACCTACAATGTATTGCTAAATTTTCAGGAAGATGGTGAAGTGAACATCCAGACCGACTTTGGAGTGAACGATGGTGAATTTTACGATCAAACAATCACTTATCGGGTTGATAATTCATTGGGCCTAGAGTTAATCTTGGAGAATTATTCGTTCTTCAGTTTTTTGTTTGAACAAGAAGATGCCACTTTCTTAGCTGAATACGAATTTGACTATGTGAACGAGACGCCGGATGGAGATTTGGTTTTCCGAAGTAAAACCGATCCTTCCTCGCCCACAAACTTAGTTTTCCAACTGGCCAGCGCTGATGATATAAACCTCTTAGGGAGAGAATTATCCACTGATTTGAGTACATTTCTAGATCGTCAGAATGTACCAACTCTTTTTGCGTCTACTTATCGTCTTGACTACCAGAATCAAGACCTTACCTTCTATCTCAACTTCGATGATTTTCGCCGCACTATCAGTTTTAACTTTGTTTCTCCCGACGGAAGCAGCGGAGGTAGGGAGATTAATTTTACGTCTCCCTATATAATTCAGGGTAACGAGATTGTTCTTGACAATCCGCTAAGCGGTAGCTACTACGGACAGCAGGTAGAGCTTTCGTCCATTCGCTTTGGATCTCTAAGCGATATTACCCTTACCACTTGCGATTCGGCTTTTACAGCCAAGCAGTATAGTGCCTCCATCAATACCGCACCTGCAGTTCTGGAAAATACCCTGTTTGATCCTAACGGAGCTAACGTGCTAGAGCAAGTTGACTTTTATTTCTGTCTGAATAACAACATATTCCAGAGTGGCCGATCAATCGGTGGGCAGGTAGATACTGATGTGGAGGGTTCGTTAGCGATGTTGCTGTACTATGATGAATCTGTTAATGATCCGTTCTACGCCTTAGGGTTTTTTATCGTAAATGAAAGTGGTACTATTACCCGGGTACTGCGGGAATTTACCCCTACAGTAGACGGGAACCAGTTGCAATTAGCTTATGATACTGACTTTACTCTTTTACAAGATACTACTGGTGTTTATAACGGGGAGAACATCGATAAATATCTAAATATGTTTGCTGAAGGAGAAGGGGTATATTTATACAAAATTGACGATGCAACCTATGAAATGTATAACTCCTGTAATGAAACTAGTTTTGTATTCTTCCACAACTAGGTGCTCGGGAAAAGCTGAAGACTCTTAATTCTCACTTATTCGCTTAGCACTTCTATCTCTACCCGGATGTTGTTTTTAGCCAGTTGCGAATCGGGTGAATAAAGCATGCGTTTGCCGCCCCAACCCTGGGTTTCCACCCGATCTGAAGCAATACCCTTGGTCTCCAGATAGCTTTTAATGGTTTCGGCTCTAAGGGCAGAAAGCTTTACTGACCCTACTCCATTTTTCTTATATTCTTTGCCCTGTCGAAGATCAAAAAAATTCTTTTCTTCAGGTTTGAACAAATAAGTATAACCGCGTCCACCGCCATTGGTATGACCATGCAGTTTAATCCTCATCAAAGGGTTTTCATTAAGCATATCTACCAATTGGTCTAGCTCGTAGCGAGAGCGTTTTCTCATTACGGAGGAGTTACTATGGAAATAAGTATTATACATCACCTGAATATCCCCTTTTTTTAATCGGTGAAGCGGAAGCTCCATAGCTAAAGTATCACCCTCTCTGGTAAATAAGTAGCTATCGTCGCTTTCTTCGTCAAAGTAGATTGGTAAATCGAATTGTTCCTTTCTAAAACCGATAGCATAGGGAATTATTTGAAGAACACTGTCCATGATCGTGCTCTTATCTAACCCTATAGACTCCTGCGTCTCGACCTGCGCTATATTTTTTGACCGTGTGCCATCAACAATTTTTACAGTGGCCTTTACCGGTTTGTCGGTGTTATTCAGATGGGCCGAGAACCTCACAAAGAGTACTGGCTGTTCATTTAAATCAGCTACTTCCACTCTGGTTAATTTCTCAGGCGCGACCAACGCGTTATTCTCGATAAGTGCATTGGGCTTAATTTGCCGGAGTTCGCTATGATTGCTTTCGGGTTCAACTATGGCAACCATTTTATTTTCTTCACTCTTTTGATCAGCTTCTAGCCTTTGAGCAACAAATACCCATGCATCGGCAAATTCAGTATTTTCCCTCAACTTAACACAGGCATTTACTACGGCCTCTTTTATAGGATCAGTATAGGTGTACACGTAGTAATATCCGGTAACCGGGTAAAAAGCATATTGGCTTGTAATACCTTGCTTAGTAATATATTCAGTGTATTTCTGTGCATTTTCTTCAATAGCAAAAGCACCTACTACTAAATAAGTACCCGGGAGTATATATTCAGGAGTGCTTTCCTCATTTGAAAATTTTTCCTCAGCAATTTTGCTAAAGCTTGGGATACTACTGATGATGAAAATAACGCTTAGCGTTATCCAGAACCAGCCAGTTAGCTTTGAAACTTTCATAATAATAAACTATTATTTGCATTGAAAGTACAATTCAATAGCCATTATTCTAATATTGCATGGCAAAACACCAGAAAAAATGCCAAATGTAAGAAAAAATGTCACTTAGGATGTGTTTTTTATGACATTATCCATATTAAATATAAATAATCTATGCCGAATATTTCTTATTCTCAGATTTCACTTCATAGCCTTTTAATTATGGGCTTTTTTGGGTTAACTGATTGCCAGCCTAAAACTCAGAGTACCGAACTATCTGATTTACTGGGTAATGCTATTACAGAAGTAGATTTACGGGAACACATTCGGACATTAGCCTCTGATGAATTTGAAGGGCGTAAGCCCTTCACTCTTGGTGAGGAAAAGACAATTGCATACCTGGAGAATGCTTTCAGCACAATGGGGCTGGAGCCAGGTAACGGTGATAGTTATTTTCAGTCAGTTCCTTTGGTTGAAATTGATGCCCTACCTTTTCCCACAATGAAGGTGGGCGGAAAAGGTGAGGAATTGACATTAGACTATCGTCAGGATTTTGTGGCCCTCACTCGCCGGGTGACGGATAAAATTACAGTAGACAACTCCGAACTGGTCTTTTGTGGTTTTGGCATCGTAGCTCCGGAATACAATTGGAACGACTACAAGGGGGTTGATATGACCGGAAAAACGGCAGTAGTGCTGGTGAACGACCCCGGTTTTGGTACGCAGGATAGTACGCTGTTCAAAGGAAATACCATGACCTACTACGGGCGTTGGACCTATAAATACGAAGAAGCAGCCCGACAGGGAGCCGAAGGAGTTATTATTGTACACAATACCGCTCCGGCCGGTTATGCCTGGAATGTAGTGGAAAGTAGCTGGACGGGCAAAGCATTGTATTTACAGTCAGAAGATAATAACCAATCCCGCTGTGCATTTGAGGGGTGGATCACTCAGGGAGCTGCTCGCGAAATTATGCAACTGGCCAGAATCCAGAATTACCTCGGACAGGCCCGCCAGGCTGACTTCAAACCTATCCCGATGGACTTATCTATTGGTCTTGGTATAGATGTGACTTACCAAGAAGCTACCTCTCAGAACGTAATTGCCAAGCGTACCGGAAGTAAGCGTCCTGACGAGTACATTATCTATTCCGCTCACTGGGATCATCTTGGCATCGGTAAAGCTATTGAAGGAGACTCCATATATAATGGAGCGTTAGACAATGCTAGTGGCACGGCTGCCATGCTAGAGATCGCCGATGCATTTAGTCGTTTGGAAGAAGCACCGGAGCGCACAGTCATTTTTTTAGCCGTGACCGCCGAAGAGCAGGGACTGCTGGGTTCAGAGTATTACGCTCAAGCTCCCATTTATCCGGTAAACCAAACAGTGGCTAACATTAATATGGATGGAATTCACTTCCGGGGTGAGATGAAAGACCTTACCATCGTAGGCTACGGCCAATCAGAATTAGATGACTACGCCCAGACGGCAGCTGAGGAGCAGGGACGTTACATTATTCCTGACCCAAATGCCGAGAAAGGCTACTTTTTCCGGTCTGATCATTTTAGTTTTGCCAAAGTGGGGATTCCGGCTTTGTACGCTAGCGGCGAATACGAACAACGGGAAAAAGGCGTTGAGTGGACCCAGGCCAAGATGGACGAGTGGACCAGCAAGCACTATCATCAGCCTTCGGATGAATATCTCGATGGTGCATGGGATGTATCAGGAATGATACAGGACGCTCAGTTGCTTTTCAAAATTGGTTATCGGTTGAGTAATGAAGAGAATTTTCCTGAATGGAAACCCGGCTCGGAGTTTAAGTCCATTCGCGAAGAATCGCTCTCGGGTGTAGCGCTTAATTAAATTTTTCACCGAACCAAATGAAGCCTAGCTGGCTATTCAGCTAAGTATCTAATTTTTTTGTATCGCTTGTGCTAAACAATAAAAGTTGTAATTTTGCGGGACTTTTAGAACACCTTCGTTCGCAAGGCTGTTCTAATACTGTTTTAACAAATTGATGTTTTACAAAAACCGCTGAACTGATTGCTCTACGTTTGGTGTGTATAATGAGCAAACAAACATTTTATGGCTGATACGCAAGTAGAAAATTTTAATTGGGATCAGGCCGATACTAAAGGCTTTGGCGAAGATTACTCAGAAGAAGAAAAGGCCCGCATGGCTGAGATGTACGACGACACTCTCACGCAAATTAATGAGAAGGAAGTTGTACAAGGCACTGTGGTTGGAATTAACGACCGCGACGTGATTTTAAATATCGGATTCAAATCTGATGGTTTAGTCTCTATTTCCGAATTCCGCGATCTGGAAGATCTAAAAGTAGGTGATGAAGTAGAAGTGTACATCGAGGAACAAGAAGATAAGCGAGGTCAATTAGTGCTCTCGCGCAAGAAGGCAAAAATTGTTCGTGCCTGGGAGAAAATAACCGGCGCACTAGAACATGATGAGGTGATTGAAGGTACGGTTAAGCGACGAACCAAAGGTGGCCTTATTTGCGATATTTACGGAGTAGAGGCATTCTTGCCAGGCTCTCAAATTGATGTTAAGCCCATTCGCGATTTTGACGTCTTCGTTGGTAAGAAGATGGAGGTGAAAGTTGTGAAGATCAACTACGCCAATGATAATGTAGTTGTTTCGCACAAAGTACTGATCGAGAAAGATCTAGAAGAGCAGAAAGCTCGCATCCTGAACAACCTAGAGAAAGGACAGGTACTAGAAGGGGTTATCAAGAATATGACCAACTTCGGAGTATTTATCGATCTGGGTGGAGTAGACGGATTACTACACATTACCGATATTTCTTGGGGACGTATCAATCATCCGGAAGAAGTGCTTAACCTAGACGAGAAGGTGAATGTAGTTGTGTTAGACTTCGACGATGAGAAGAAGCGTATATCTTTAGGTATGAAGCAGCTTACCCCGCACCCGTGGGATTCGCTGTCGGAAGAGATTCAGGTGGGAAGTAAGGTTCACGGTAAGATTGTGAACGTAGCTGATTACGGCGCCTTTCTGGAAATTATGCCCGGAGTAGAAGGACTAATCCACGTTTCGGAAATGTCCTGGTCGCAGCATTTGCGCAATCCTCAGGATTTTATCAATATTGGTGATGAGCTGGACGCCGTAGTACTGACATTAGATCGAGAAGAGCGCTAGATGTCGCTTGGCATTAAGCAACTTACTGACGATCATTGGAACAAGGCTGCAGTACTGACCAAGTATGCGGTTGGGACTACCCACACTGGAATTGTGCGAAACCTCACCAACTTCGGATTGTTCCTAGAACTAGAAGAAGGTATTGATGGTCTGGTACACGTTTCTGACCTTAGCTGGACGAAAAAGATCAAGCATCCTTCGGAATTTGTGAAGGTAGGTGAGGAGTTGCAGGTGAAAGTATTGGAGCTTGACGTAGACAATCGTCGTCTGGCACTAGGACATAAGCAATTAGAGGAGAACCCTTGGGATACTTTTGAAGATCTGTTCCCGGTAGGTTCGGTACATAAAGGTACCATTACCAATAAGATTGATAAAGGAGCCTTGGTAGAATTACCTTATGGAATTGAAGGCTTCGCTGGTAATAAACATTTAACCAAAGAAGATGGTAGCGAACCAGAAATGGGAGAGTCACTTGACTTCCGAGTAGTTGATTTCTCTAAAGATGACAAGCGAATTGTACTTTCACATACGGCCTCTTATCGTGAAGTGGAAGCCAAGCGAACGTCTAAGCCCAGTCGTTCTTCATCTTCTCAATCCAGTGGCTCTAACGAGGCTGAGCGTTCTACATTAGGTGATTTGGAGGCTCTATCTAATCTGAAAGAGCAGATGAAGCAGGATGAAAAGAAGAACTAATTAACTAATATTACATCAACAGCAGTAGGGGTTTTATTCCCCTACTGTTTTGATGGAGTATCTAAAACTCTTAGTTTTGTTCATCAATGGTAGCGTGGCCGAGTGGCTAGGCAGAGGTCTGCAAAACCTCTTACAGCGGTTCGAATCCGCTCGCTACCTCTAAAAGCTCGCAATTTCGCGGGCTTTTTTCATTTTTACACATTTCTGTTTTTGGGAGTAAACTAGCTAGATTAGTTCCGTGACTTCTTTATTTATACAAGTTCTAAATTAGGAATGGGGGGCTGGAGTAGGAAACTAACTATTTGATAATCAACTTCTTCGTAAAAGTTTTGCAAACATTACAAAGGTAATACCAAATTGCTTCAAATGTGTTTGAATATAAGCATTCCAGTATTACTTTTGTGGGGATTAAAAAAGGGATTATAATGAATTACAGTTGCTCAAAATTGCGAAATATTACTTTTTTAACTTGTACTCTACTCGCCATTATTTTCCTTCAGTTCTCCCTGTTAACTTCGGTTAACGCCCAGAACGCGGTGGTAGATTCTACTGCTACGGACGGAGCAGCAGCCGCCAGCGGAGATGATGGTAGTGGTATTCCTTCCAGCCCGGAAGCCATCGCTGAAGGTGAGAGCATTTTCAATAATAACTGTACAGTCTGCCACGCTATCAATCAGCAGGTGGTTGGGCCCGCCTTAAGTGGTGTTGAAACTCGCTGGGAAGATCTGGGTACTTTGGTGGCATTTATTAAGAATTCCCAGAAAGTTATTCAAGGTGGTAATGAGTACGCGGTTAACTTATACAATGAGTATAATAAAACCCTAATGCCTGCCTTTGCTGATTATTCTGACGATCAGATTTTAAACATCCTGGCCTACATCAAAGCCGAAGCAGCCGCGCCGGCTCAGGCTGAAGCTACTGCGGGTGGTGGTGAAGGAGGCGAAGCAGTAGCGGCTCAAGGTGGAGGAGGAATCCCATCCGGCTACCTGACGGCAATTATCGTTGGCCTACTGGTGATTCTGGTGCTAATACTATTGGTATTAGTACTTATTATTTCAGTACTAACCCGCTTCCTGAACCAGAAGCAGGATTTGGATGATGCCGACCGAGAAATTATCAACCAAAAAGTTGATGCGCAGAAACTGGTGAAGAGCCGTCCATTTATTGGGATTATGCTCTTTATATTCATGGCCATTGTAGTGAAGTTGGTATTTGATGGTTTATATTCGGTAGGGGTGCAGCAAGGTTATCAACCTAAGCAGCCTATCGCTTTCTCTCACGCCTTACACGCTGGGCAATACGAAATTGAATGTCAGTACTGCCATACTGGAGTGATGAAAGCCAAATCAGCCAATATTCCTTCAGCTAACATTTGCATGAACTGCCACCAACAGATCAAAACTGAATCGCCGGAAATTCAGAAGATCTATGCAGCCATCGATTTTAATCCGGAAACCCAAACCTACGGAAACAATAAAAAGCCCATTGAGTGGGTACGGATTCATAACCTACCTGATTTGGCCTACTTCAATCACGCCCAGCACGTAAACGTGGGTGGGTTGGATTGTCAGACCTGCCACGGCGAAATCCAGGAAATGGAAGTAGTTTATCAGGAATCTACCCTGACGATGGGCTGGTGTATCAACTGTCACCGTGAAACGCAGGTAAATGCCGAAGGTAATGCCTACTATGATAAGCTACTGGAACTACATAATTCCGAAAACCCGAAAGAACCGATGAAGGTGGAAGATATCGGCGGATTGGAATGCTCTAAATGCCATTATTAAGATATACTTTTTGAAGTCAAACGTCTACTGACGGTAACTGATCTATGAAACAAGCGAAAAAACGATACTGGAAGGGATTAGAAGAACTGAGAAACGATTCTGAGTTTGTAAAAAATGCTGATAAAGAGTTTCCAGAGTACTTGCCCATTGCCGAAAGCAACGGAGATAATGGAGCATCCAACTCCCGTCGCGATTTCCTGAAGATGATGGGCTTCGGTATCAGTGCTGCTACTCTGGCAGCCTGCGAAGCTCCGGTGCGCAAAGCTATTCCCTACGTGGTGAAACCGGTGGATGTCGACCCTTCCATTCCAAACTACTATGCTTCTACCTACATTGATGGTGGTGACTATTGTAGCATTGTGGTGAAAACCAGAGAGGGTAGACCTATAAAGATTGCGGGGAACACCCGGTCTGCGGTTACCTCTGGTGCTACCAGTGCTCAAGTCCAGGCATCAGTGCTTTCCTTATATGACAAGCAGCGGCTTCAGGGGCCGGTCATGGACGGAAAAGCTACTTCTTGGAGCGAACTGGATAATGACGTTAGGCAGAAATTGCGTCAGGGTGGCCCTGTAGCATTAGTGAGCTACACCATCCTCAGCCCTACCACCCAAAAGGCAATAGATGAATTGCTGGCGGCTTATCCAGGTATGGAGCATATTCAATATGATCCGGTTTCGGCCGACGGTATTTTGGCTGCTAATCAGGCTTCATTCGGTAAGGCAGCCTTACCTACTTATGATTTCAGCAAAGCCAACGTTATTGTTAGTTTTGGGGCTGATTTTTTAGGAACGTGGATTAATCCTACCACATACTCAAATCAGTACGTCAAGACTCGGAAGCCAACTCAGGCCAACCCGGAAATGTCGCGGCATTACCAGTTTGAAGCAGCACTCTCGCTAACGGGGGCTAATGCTGACTATCGTTCGCAAATCAAACCCTCCCAGGAGGGAGCGGCGGTCGCTCAACTGTACAATATGATTGCCGCCAAAGCGGGAGGAAGCCGAGTAAACGCGCCTGAAGTGGCCGATGTGAAGTTTCTGGAGAAGGCCGCTAATGACCTCCTCGGGGCCCGAGGTAAGTCGTTGGTAGTATCAGGTTCTAATGATCCCGCCGTGCAGGGTATGGTCAATGCCATAAATAACCTGTTGGGCAATTATGGCCAAACGTTAGATATTGACCATCCATCCTATTATCGTAAAGGTAACAATCAGGATATGGAGCGAGCGGTAGGTCGAATCGCTCAGGGACAGCTGAAAGGGGTTATATTCTACAATTGTAATCCGGTTTACGATTTCTACCAGGGGGAGCAACTTGGTCAGGCACTTGCCAATACGACCCTTTGCATTTCTACCTCTGAAAAGCTAGATGAGACTGCTTCATTAGCTTCTCACGTAGCCCCCGATCATCACTACCTCGAGTCTTGGAATGATGCTATGCCGCAGCAGGGACAGCTAAGTCTTATGCAGCCTACCATTACTCCTATCTTTAATACCCGTCAGGCACAAAGCTCTTTTCTTACTTGGGCGAATAGCCCGGAAACGGATTATTATACCTATCTGCGTAGCAACTGGCGGGAAAACGCTTTTAGTGCCCAAAGTGAAGTGAGTGATTTTGGTATGTTTTGGGATAAGGCTTTGTATGATGGTGTGCTGGAAGTAGTGCCCACTGAGAACGCTGAATCTGGGTCTTCTGCGAGTAATTGGGTAGTCTATCCTCCACTTAGTGCGATGCCTGAGATGACAGCTGAAGATGGTGCTACTTTTGCTGGTAATGTGAATTCTTTTGCCTCCAGCATCAGTAAGAACTATAGTGCTAGCAGCGAGGGGTTAGAGCTTGTCTTATATCAGAAAGTAGGAATAGGTACCGGGCGACAGGCTAATAACCCGTGGTTACAAGAGTTACCTGACCCGATTTCTAAAGCTTGCTGGGATAACTATGTGGCCATCCCACAGCGTTTGGCTCGTGAGTTGGGATTCAAGATGAGCGAAGGAAAGACCAAAAAGGCAAAAGTGACAGTAGGCGAGCGCTCAATGGTACTTCCTGTACTTGTACAGCCTGGTCAAGCACCGGGTACAATCAGTATTGCGTTAGGCTACGGGAGAACCAAGGCCGGTAAAGTGGCCAACGGATTAGGGCAGAATGTTTACCCTATGGTTTCCGAAGTAAACGGACATACTGCATACTACAATACTGATGTACAGTTTGAGCTAGTAGATGAAGACTACCGTATTGCCCAAACCCAGACGCATCAGACCTTTATGGGTCGGGAAACGGTTATTCAGGACGCTCTGCTGTCAGAATATAAAGAAAACCCCAAGGCTGGTCGCTACGAATTTAAGGTCGAGTCCTACGATGGGCCGAAAGATCCAGCCGATATTTCGCTTTGGAAAGGTCACAAGTATCCAAATCACCATTGGGTCATGGCCATTGATCTAAACAGCTGTATCGGCTGTGGGGCCTGTGTAGTTTCCTGTCAGGTTGAAAATAATATCCCCGTCGTGGGTCGCCAGGAAGTGATTAATCGGCGAGAAATGCATTGGTTGCGAATTGACCGATACTATAGTAGCGATGAAGAAGATGCAGACGATCCGGATTACTCTAAATTAGAAATAGCATCGGATAATCCGCAGGTTACGTTTCAGCCTATGATGTGTCAGCAGTGCAACAATGCGCCCTGTGAGACTGTTTGTCCGGTAGCAGCTACCACCCATAGCACCGAAGGATTAAATCAGATGACCTACAACCGGTGTATTGGAACCCGCTATTGTGCTAACAACTGCCCGTACAAGGTTCGTCGTTTCAACTGGTTTAAGTACCATGACAACAAACAGTTTAGCGACGTGAATGTGGCAATGAACGATGACTTGGGCAAAATGGTGCTGAACCCAGACGTAACCGTGCGAGCGAGAGGGGTAATGGAAAAGTGTACCTTCTGTGTACAGAGAATTCAGGCGTGTAAACTAGAAGCTAAGAAACAACGGCGACCATTGGCCGATGGTGATATCAAATCAGCCTGTGAAGACGCCTGCCCCGTTGACTGTATGGTATTTGGTGACTTTAATGATCCTAATAGTCGGGTTTCGCAGTTGATTAATCAGGAAAAAGATGGCCGAGCTTACCATGTTCTCCATGAAATTGGGGTTAGTCCTAATGTGTGGTACATGACTAAGATCAGAAATTAGGATGCCGAAGAAGAAATTAACGCATAATTTAAATTGATTTTTTATGGAAGTGACTTCCGCAGTACGTAAACCCCTAGTTACCGGTGGAAAAACCATCCACGACGTAACAGTAGACGTTTCCCGCAGGGTAGAGGAAAAGCCGACAGTTACCTGGTTTTTGGCCGTAGCAACCTCCTTAGGTTTATTGACCGTTGGCCTATACTGTGTATTTCGTACTCTTTGGGATGGAGTCGGTATGTGGGTTTAGAACAAGACCGTAGGTTGGGCTTGGGATATTACCAACTTCGTATGGTGGGTAGGTATTGGCCACGCTGGTACGCTGATCTCAGCTATTCTACTCCTGTTTCGTCAGCGGTGGCGGATGTCAATCAACCGCGCGGCGGAAGCCATGACTATCTTTGCAGTAATATGTGCCGCTATGTTTCCGGTGTTACATATGGGGCGACCCTGGTTAGGGGCTTATTGGACTTTACCGCTTCCCAATACCTTTGGTTCACTGTGGGTGAACTTTAATTCGCCGCTTCTTTGGGACGTATTTGCGATCAGTACTTACTTCACAGTTTCATTAGTCTTCTGGTATGTTGGGCTGATTCCTGATTTTGCTACCATCCGTGACCGGGCCAAGGGGATCATTTCCCGTACGGTGTACGGAGCGCTTTCTTTTGGCTGGAATGGTTCAGCTCGAACCTGGGAACGTTACGAAGCAGTGGCCTTGATCCTAGCTGGATTAGCTACCCCACTCGTACTATCAGTACACACTATTGTATCGTTTGACTTTGCCACTTCGGTAATTCCGGGTTGGCACACTACCATTTTTCCCCCATACTTTGTAGCGGGGGCGATTTTCTCGGGCTTCGCGATGGTACTTACGCTAATGCTGATTACCCGTAAGGTTTATAAACTAGAAGACTACATTACAATAAACCATATTGAGATGATGAACATTATCATCATCGTAACAGGTTCAATTGTGGGGGTAGCGTACATTACCGAGTTGTTTATGGCTTGGTATTCTGGAGTTGAGTACGAACAGTACGCTTTCCTCAACCGGGCTACTGGCCCTTACTGGTGGGCCTACTGGACGATGATGACCTGTAACGTTATTTCGCCTCAGCTATTCTGGATTAAAAAGATTCGTACAAGTATCGTAGCTACTTTCATCTTGTCGATTGTAGTAAACATTGGAATGTGGTTCGAGCGATTTGTAATTATTGTGACCTCATTACACCGCGATTATCTTCCTTCTTCCTGGGCGATGTTTCAACCGACGATCTACGACTTAGGGATTTATATTTTCACTATTGGTTTGTTCTTTACGTTATTCTTCCTGTTTGCCAAATTCTTCCCGGTAATTAACATGGCGGAAGTGAAGAGTATTATAAAAGCTACTTCGGAGAAGTCTCCTATGCGGGAAATAGATACAACAACACAGACAGCCGAAGAGATGGCTCCTACCGCTTCAAAAGATCAGTAATATGAAAAAAGGAATTAACTACTTAGTAGGCGTATTTGATGATGACGACGTACTGCTCAAAGCAGTTGCTACAGTCCGGGCGTCGGGAATACGTATCCACGAATGCTATACCCCTTTTCCGGTTCACGGACTGGGGGATGCTTTAGGTTATAAGCGCTCTAAACTACCTATTGCTGCATTCCTCTTTGGGATGCTCGGAACATCTTTAGCCTTATTGATGCAATTTTACATGATGGGTATTGACTGGCCAATGATAATTGGGGGTAAGAACTTTACTTCTATTCCTACTTTCTTCCCGGTTACCTTTGAGCTAACGGTACTATTGTCAGCCTTAGGAATGGTAGGTACCTTCATGGTAATCAGTGATTTGCGCCCTTACGGAAAGGCTAAGGTTTTTGACCTAAGGGCAACTGATGACAAGTTCATCATGGCCATTGATCTATCTAAAAACAGTATTGATACTGCCGAAATCAAGCAAACTTTGTCTAGCGCCGGAGCGGTAGAAATAAATGAAAAGCATGGTTAACTTTATGAATCGCTTTCCTGTTTTGTATGTACTTGTACTGGCGGTTGCCCTGGTTGGATGTGAAGCCCAGGGTGATTATCCTGGACTTGAGTACGCCCCTCAGATGTACCACACCACTCCTTATGAGCCGCTCACGCAAATCACTGACACGGATGAGGGAGCTTGGCTTAGCTCATTAGACAACGGAGTAGGGGAGTTTTACAATTCCAATCCGTACAATCCTTATGCAATGAACTCGCGTGTACCACCTGCTAATACGGTAAAGCGCAATCCCAATGATTTTCTGCCTTACCGCATTCATCCGGATAGCATAGAGCTGGCCGCGCGTATTCTAAAAAATCCGGTTGACTCTACCGAGGCAGTGCTGGAACAAGGAGAGTATTTGTATACCCAATTCTGCTACCCTTGTCACGGAACTGGGGGGCAGGGCGATGGACCGGTTGGTAAAGTTTATCTGGGTGTACCAGCTTACAATAAAGGGAGATACGTAGACATGACCGAAGGACACATCTTTCACACCATTACCTGGGGCCGAGGCCGGATGAATGCTCACGGATCTCAGATGGATATCGCCGATCGCTGGAAAATTGTGCGGTACGTTCAAACCCTGCAACAACAATAATTGACCAACTACTGAAATACGCATATGGCGACTGAATTAACTACTGAAACCATATCTGACGAGCGGTTTCAATTTACAGCTGGAATCAAGAAGCAGCTAACAATTATTGGTGTTGTTGGTGCTACTTTGTTTGTGCTGGGAGTGCTGTACCTCATGATTTGGGGTGGTGCGGCCCACGGACACGAGGCAGAAATGGCAGGAGCAGCTTCTGAAGGAGCCCACGCTGCCGGAGAGCACCATGGTGAATTCCACTGGTACGAACGGGTGTTTGCCAACCTGTGGATCAATAATGTTTACTTTACCGGATTAGCGGTTATTGGCTTGTTCTTTGTTGCATTTCAGTACGCGGCCCAGGCTGGTTGGTCGGCAGCAATTAAGCGGGTACCCGAAGCATTTGGGGCATGGTTACCTTATGCCGGGGTGCTGATGTTAGTAGTATTTGTGGTAGCTTGGCTTGCACATAGTAATCTTTTTCACTGGACTCATAGCTATCTATACGATGAGGCAGATCCTCGTTATGATGCGATCATAGCTGGTAAACAGGCTTATCTTAATATTCCTTTTTTTCTGGGTAGGATGGTGCTGTACTTTGTGATCTGGTATATGGCCTACCGATATATTCGCAAAGAATCGTTGGCTGAAGATGATCTGGGAGGGCTATCACAGTACAACAAAATGATTAAGTACTCAACCATCTTTATCATTTTATTTGCCATCACCTCTTCTACTTCTGCTTGGGACTGGGTATTATCTATTGATACTCACTGGTTTAGCACTATGTTTGGCTGGTACGTATTTGCCAGTTGGTTCGTATCGGGGCTGGCTGCCATTACGCTCATGATAGTTCTACTGCGTGAAGCTGGTTATCTGACAATGATTAATTCCAGCCACCTGCACGATCTGGGGAAATTCATTTTTGCCTTTAGTATTTTCTGGACATATGTTTGGTTTAGCCAATTCCTGTTGATCTACTACGCCAACATTCCGGAAGAGACAATTTACTTTGTGGAAAGACTAAGTAGCGACTATTATTCGCCGATCTTTTTCATTAATCTGATCATGAACTTCTTCTTTCCCTTCCTCGTTTTCATGACAAGAGATTCAAAGCGGCATACCATATTTATTAAAGTGGTTTGCTCCGTAGTGCTAGTCGAGCACTAGCTGGACTTCTAAATAATGTTAAAAAAGGGAGTCCTGAAAGAAAACGGA
>ERZ1740058.584-NODE-584-length-25897-cov-6.071086_pt1 | contig 25897 bp, 22 predicted proteins | sample MGYA00581745_ERZ1740058 | MGnify/ENA primary metagenome ERZ1740058 (study PRJEB43018, sample SAMN04849742) | marine metagenome | isolation source: floating plastic debris | place: Pacific Ocean | collected 2008-08-30 | study: EMG produced TPA metagenomics assembly... | reverse complement strand
CGAAGCCGAGTGGGAATATGCCTGCCGGGCTGGAACCGAAGCTCGCTTCTACTGGGGCACTGACTCGGCGTGTTGGCAAACCCGCCAACACGCCTGGGCATTTTCTTATTCGGAAGGTCGCAGTCATCCGGTAGGGCTGAAGGAACCTAACGCCTGGGGCTTGTACGACATGGGTGGAAACGTTTGGGAGTGGTGCCAGGACTGGCGCTCTTCGGATTACGATGCCGCCGATACGGTTGATCCTACGGGGGCTACTGAAGGTACTAAAAAAGTGTACCGGGGTGGTAGCTGGTTTAATAAGCCGTTTACACTACGTTCGGCCAACCGCAACGGTCACGAGCCGGATACGGGCGGAGGTACCAATTCCGGTTTTCGATTGCTGATGGAAGTTAAGTAGTTCCAAATCTTCAATTTCATGTATTAACCATCGACATTCGATTTTCTGTAGTTCTCGTCAAGAACTGCCTACCTTCCTCCTTCGGCCTCTAGCCTAGTTCTAGCGCGTTTAAGGTCCATTTCTTTACATCGGACGGTACTACTGGCACTACCTCTATTGTGCTCCAATCTTTTGGGTGCTTTCTGTTTGTAAAAACTATTAAAGTTGATCCTGATTTTTCTGCAAGTTCTATTGCAACATGCACTTTACCTATCCCATAATCAGATTGACTATGAGTTGCCTTTTTTTGAATTAACCAGTGGTAAACTTCACTAGCAACTATTATCTTTCTTGCTCCTTTCTGGGTAATAGACATCTGTTTTTGAGTAAATATCCACCTCTTGTTCGGCTGGATTCTTCAACTTACAATCAAAGATTTATTGTATCTTACGCTCAAGGGCGCTAATACGCTGTTCGTGATCCTGAATACATCCAGCCATAAAGGACATAAAATCGGTCATTTCATCGCCTTGCTCGTGTAATTCATCCCGAAAGTCATTGATTCCTTTCCGCATCAGTGACACTTGCGCCTTTGCCTCAACAAACTCTTTCTGTATAGAAGTAAATCTATTTTCTAAATTGCCAAATTTTGTATCTATTCCACTAAGCTTCTTATCCATCCGGCGAAAACGGGCATGGATGTTTTGCTGGAACTGCTCAAACTGTTTCTGAAAATCCATATTACTGCATTTACTATTTCACAATATACGAAAAGCTTACATTTGTTGATTTACATCTATAGCGTATAATACGGCTCTTGCTCGTGCTCATGCATGCGGATGGCACCTTCTTGGGTGAGATGGTGCAGGATACGCAAAGCCCGGCGGCGAGAGATATTCACGATCTGCATAAACTGCTTTAGGGTGACGCGCTCGTGGCGCTCCAGAAACGAAAGTAGTTTGCGCTCATTGTGATCTAATTGGTCATAATTGATGGTGGGGGCATCGGATAACTCTCCCTTTCGCATTAGGTTAATCATAGTTTTGCCAGCCGGAATGCTTTTATCGCGCTGCCGGATATACACCAAACGCTGCTCGTTTTTGTCGCGGACGAAGTGAGGTTTTTCTTTGCTCTCGGGAATGATTACCTCCAACACGGTAATCTCTTCTTCCTCATCTTCAACTTCTTTGAAACGGATGGGCACCGGTGGATCGCAGTAGAACTGAGCGGCAGTTTCCAGCGTATACTTTTCTTCCTCGGGGTCAATGCCCGTGATGGTTTTATCATCCCGCACACCCACCAGAATCTTCCCTCCCTTGGTATTGGCAAAGGAAGAGATCGTTTTGGCAATCTTGTACGGATCAGTGATCTTCTGCTTAAAATCAACCCGCTCACCCTCTCCCCTATGAATAATTTTCCTTAGCTTTTTCATGATTCTCAAGTCCACAGTTACCAGCTGGGGGCGAGGCGCTAGGAGCAAGGCGTTAAACTAACCTCGCTCTTAATGCCTTATCCAATTGCCTAACTTCATTCTCTCCAATTTCAACTTTCTAGGCACTCCTAGCTCCTTGCTCCCAGCCCCCTGCCCTAAAAAGGATGTCCGACGACTACTCGTTCTTTTAACACGGAAACCTGGCCATTGGTATGAAAAACTTCAAAATAAATGATGTAATAGCCCATCGGCACTAGCTGCTGGCTGTCGTTAGTACCGTCCCAGCGAAGAAAACCTTCTTCGGCCAGCGTAGCGTTTTGAGCCAGATGCCGGACTTTTCTTCCCTGGCTATTGAAGATAATGACATTAGCCACATTGCCGCTAGCTTCCCATCGATAGTGAATCTGGGTGTAATCTTGAAAGCTGTCCTGATTAGGGGTGAATACTTTCGGCTCTACCGAAATGGTGGCCTGGCTGGTAAATTCCGAAGATGCTTGAGAATTAGCATAACCGGGAGTGGCGAAACCCGCCGTTTGAGCGGCTGACTGCCAGTTATTGGCATCGTTCACTGCTGCTTCCCACTGAATACGTTCCAGCGATACTCCGCGCACATCATCCAGCACCGGATGATGCCATTTCTCGTCGTACTCCAGCAGTTGCATTTGCTCACCATCCGGCGAAAGAAGTACAACAATCCCGGCATCGGAAGGTAAACTAGGCAGAGATTTTACGGCTAGAATATTCCCTTCGGAAGCCGCCGGATAATCTGCTACCAGGACAGTTGCATCTTCGGTAAGCACCAGGTACTGTCCGGAAGCAAACTGGTAGTTGTCCTCGATAATTGGTGAAAGATTAGTCAGCGAGTCACCTTCCTGATTGGCCAGTTGCCAACCACTGAGGTTGATCGGTTTATCCGAGTGATTGTAGATTTCGACGAAGCGTACGCCACCCGAGCGGGGGTAAAATAGGATTTCGCTGAGCAGCACATCGCCCGCTTCTGCTTCTTCTGATAAAACAAACGATTCCGGAGCATTCCTTATTGGGTTTCCGCTACAATCGCTCAGATTCTCCAGCCAGATTAAATAGGTAGTCTGAGCTTGTAAAGGAGTTAGCAGAACCAACTGCGCCGACTTACGATCTTCGCTCCACACTAGCGTATCAACCACTAGCTCTTGATTGAGATTAATCTTACCTCGAGACAGCGACGTAGGATCAATCTTTTCGCTAAAACGAAGCTGAACCAACGTATCCGATACGGCGAATGCTTCGGTCAAAAAAGGCGCCTGGTTATCGGGATTGGGCTGACTGACCGAATTTTCTCGTCCGGGAGTGCCTCCGCTCTCATCTACCGAAGCGATCCAGTTATCTCGCTCGCCACAGGGGCGGGTATAGTCAATCATTTCCAGCGACCAGCCGCCCTGCTTCTTTTCCGCATCGTTGTACCAATCATCAGCGTACGCTACTGAGAAAATTTCCTGGCCGTAGGCATCGGTTATCCGCAAAATATCGCCAGTACTATTGAGAGAGGGAAAATTACTGACACCAATCGTTTTCCCTTTTGCTGACATTTTGCTTTGGTCGGCAGTGGCTGTAACGATCAGGTATTCTCCCGGAAGTATCAGTACAGTTGGAAATAGCGCCGAAGAAGTAGCATCAGCTAATCGTAAACCTTCGGTACTAAGCAAATCATCAGAAGCATTGTAGATTTCCAGATACTCTACTTCAGGTAGGCCAACCACCGGAATTGGGTCAGCCATAATCTCAGCAATCAGCAATTCATTGAACTCGGGAGTGCGTCCCAAACCTACCGAATGCGTTGATTCGGGAATGACATCTCCGTCAATGGTTTGCAGTCCCGAGAGTGAAAGTTGGTAGCGAGTGAGGGGCTCCAACGATTGGTTGAATACTAAACGAACGGTTTGCTCATCAACCAGCAATGCTGCTACCGGATGTTCCTCCTCTAACTGATAATGAGAATTCTGCACTGCCCGGCTGGAATCTACCGGAACCTGGAAATAGACCAGCAGTGATTGATTCTCAACTTCAATACGCTCCACCTGTGTTTGGTAGACGAACGAATCCTGCACACCGGTAGAAGAAGCTCCCCGCAAACCAGCAATTTCATCAATAGCTAACTGATAGGTCACATCCGGTTGAAAGGGTGAATCAAAGGACAATTGCAGCGCGTAAGGTTTTTCCGGAACCGGAATTAGGCTGGTGGGAACTAAGGTTTGATCAAGCCGATAGCGCCCAGATTCCTGCATGACACTTTCATCAATTGGCTGGGAAAACTCTAGCTGTACTTCGGTTTCCGAAAGTACGGTAATCTGGCCTAGCGAAATGTTAGCATTAGTCACAGCAACTTGTAAAGGTTCCGTCAAAGAATTTCCTCGTTCATCAGCAATCTGATTGATTGTGAGTGTTGCTTCGTCAAACAAGAACGGGTTAGTGAAAAACAAGCGTACTTCGCTTGACTGAATTTGCGAGACGAGCAGGCTATCGGGTGAGCCAAACGACTCGATTTGGTAATCAGTAGACGAGTTGGACACTACCGCTTCTGAGAAATACAACCGCAATTGGTAAGGATTGACTATTTTCCAGGAAAGTAGTCGAGGTGGGTGCTGATCGTAAACGAAAGTCCGGCTCCTGGTGCTACTAATGGTATTACCGGATACATCGGCGATTCCCAACACCTCCAGTTCGTACTCCACTTCGGATAGTAAGGCTGAATCCAAGACTAGTTGTACTGATTGTTGATCTGCCAGTAAATCAGCTTGTGTGATATTTGGGCTGCCGGAAGCTAACTGGTAATGGAATGCGTTAGTCGCTTCGGCGGCGAGTAGAGTTTCGTTGAAGTAGGCTATCAGCGTACGATCATTAACTGCCACTACTGAATCTAGTGTGGGTGCCCGCTGGTCGTAGTAAAACCGGTAAATTGGAGTGCTAAGTAAGTTGCTTTCCGTATCGTACAATTGGTTTGCCCACAACTCATGCTCTTTGTTGGACGTTAACGGCTGAGCGAGCACCAGATGAACTAAGCTAGCATCATCGCTATCCAGAAAGGCCGAGTGCGGTTGCCCCACTCCCCGATCAATGGATAAGTTACTGGTATTAACAGCATCGGGTGAAATTTCCGGCTGTAAGTACAGATCTACCTGATATTCGCTGACTACTACTACCGTATCAATAGCCTGCTGATATTGAAAAATCACAGATTGGGCGTCAGCCGTATTTCCGTAGAGATCGGTCAGATTTAGTACGGCAAGTTGATGTTCCAGTCCGTCGTCTAACGAAAGAGAGAAACTTAAAACCGCTGATGAGCTGTCTTCACTGAGCGTAACTGATTTGGGAATATTGGTGGCAGAATCAAGCTGATAGTTTTCCTTTTCAGTAGCAGCACTATTTTCCACCTTCTCCGAAAAGAAGACTTCTACTGCCGATGTATCGCGGACAATAAGCTGAGTTACCAGCGGAGGCTGGTTATCAAAGTAGAAATTTTGGGTTTGAGAGGCAGCTTGATTCCCATAGCAGTCCTGGGCATTAAGAAACGTAAGTGAATAAGTAGTCCCGTTTTGCAGTATATCAGTTAGCGTTACCCAAATCGTTTTTTCATCAATCGTATCCCTCACTACGCTTGCTATAGTTCGTTGAGGTTGAAATTGAATATTATTAGTTATCAGGGCTACGTCTGCTACTTGCTCATCAAATATCAGTTCAATCAGCATATTACCAGAAGCTTTCGCTTCTAGCAACTTGGGAGCGGTTGTATCCGGAGTGGTTTGAGTAACGGTATTTGCCTGACCCGGAGTTGCTCCCCGTTCGGCTAAAGATAGTGCCAGATTAGTACGCTGATCACAGGGTGTTTCCTCCCTTATTCGCTCCAGTGAGGTTCCTCCGGTCACGTCATCTTCTGAATAACTCAGCGAATCCAGGGTGGTAGAGGTTGCATCCAGCAACATTAGTTGGGTACCGCTATTAGAAAGTGTTGGCCAGCTATCCAGCGTTAGTACGTTGCCGAACGGAGCAAAGGCGGCACTATCGGCGGCGGCACATAAAATGATGTGCTGCGCCGGGCGCAAAATATACGAGGAAAGTGGCTTATCGTTTAGTGTCCAATTCTGCAAATCATACGGATGCTCGCTGCGGTTGTAGAGTTCAATAAACTCAGCATCGGGCACATCGACTTTCACCGGATTGGGATCGGGCATTAGCTCAGAGATTACAACATCGTTCCACTGAGCGGGTACCGGCTCAAAGTAAAAGAAGTTCAGGGTCGTATCGGCCATCGCGTTCCCCGCTTCATCCTGAATGTTCCGAACATTCAAACTGTAGTCAGTAGCGTTGACTAGTGCTTCATTAACGGATAATGTTACCAAATCATCGGCCAGCGTAGCTGCACTGGCGCTGTAGCCGGGTAGCGTATAATTCGCTACAGTTTCCGCCGTAGCAGCGGTCACCGTTTCGGAAAACTGAATTTGCAACTGGGTATCAGACAGCACCGACAGACTGGTTATTACTGGTTGCTGAGTATCAGGTTGCGGAGTACCGGAGACCAAAATATCGTCGAAGTAAAAAGCATCCTTCCGGGTTGAGGTGTACTTGCAGTAAACTCCGAAGTAATTAGAAACTGTATAGGTATCGTCCTGCACCGAGCCTTCCAAACTAAAGTCGACATCACCCAATGGTCGCGAACTCAACTCCCAGTTTCCGGTGGCATTGCGGGTAACTTTCACCTCAATTTGCACTGGTTTGGTATCTACCCGATCATCCAGTCCATCAATAATTTCGGTTTGCGTACTCCCATCTTGTCGATATAGGCTTACCTCATCAGCCGTGTTCCCGATCTTGACAAAGTAACCGTTTAAATTACCCGCCAGGTTTGCCTGATCGGATACCAGATACACTGACGTAAAGTTAGAGCCGGAAGGGTTCTCAGTAATTTCTATATAAAAATTCCATTCGGCGTCAGCAATGGCTTCGCTTATAGTGCTTAAGTAGGCTTCACCCGTCGCGGCCACATCATTCAAATGCAGTCGTTGCGTTGCTACCTCAAACTTACTGGGTTCACCCGTCCAGATTGGATTAGTGGTAAAATCTCCGTCCGAAAAATTATCAGCTACCTGCGCCAGCGCATTATTCACTAGTAACCAAACACCAAACAGCCAGAATATTTGTTTCAAATTGACAGTCATCTGTACATCCGTAGGATAGTGCTGCAATTTATCAAGCTTCTATATTTCAATTAGTTCATATTGCCAGCTATTGACACTTAGGTAAGATTCCTATGAAAATCTTTGTAGTCAGCATATTTCTCTTGGCATTCACTCCGTTAGGATTTGCTCAGTCGTTGGGTGGGCCGGCAACGGGTATGGCGGAAGCTGGAGTAGCCCAGCGGGATGCTTGGTCAACATTTTATAATGTGGGCGGCATTGCTTGGGTAAAGCATACTACATTGGTGGCGGGCTACGAAAATCGCTTCGGCTTTTCGGAGGGTTTGCACGCGGCGGGGGTTGGGTTAGTAAAGCCTATGGGCTTCGGTACGGCTAGCCTGAGCGTGTACCGTTTTGGAGATGAATTGTACAGCGAAGATCAGATTGCTTTGGGTTTTGGGCACCAGGTAAGCCAGTTCAGCTTTGGATTTCGCCTGAGTGGCTATCAATATCATATTGAAACCGTCGGTACCCGCTTTACTTCCGCCCTGGATGTGGGCGGTATCGCCAAATTATCTTCCGAACTAACCTTCGGAATGCAGATCACCAACCTTACACAAGCCAAAAAATCGTCCTTCACCGGAGAGAGAATTCCTACCCGACTTCAAACCGGACTGGATTACCGTCCCGCCGAAGCGGTTCAGTTAGTGGCGGAAGTGGAACACGAAGTACAGGAGGAAACAAATGTTAAGCTAGGAGCTGAATATACCATTCGGGAAAAAATTAGCCTACGTAGCGGAGTACAAACGGCTTACTTTCAACAGTTTTTCGGATTAGGCTTGCTGCATCGCCTGTTGCAGATTGACTATGCGCTGCGTAACCACACCGAACTGGGAATGTCGCATCAGCTATCGCTGGCTTACAAACTGGAGCGATGATACGTTTCCTGCTGAGCATATTGATTCTAAGCTGCTTGGCCAGAATAGCTTGTGCCCAGTCTTCTCCTGAGCGGGCGTTCGAGTCGGTGCTGGAAAATCTTTTTACCCAGCAAGATGAGGATGCGCTACGGGAAGAGCAATACGAGATACTCTACCAACTATACACCCAACCGGTGAACCTGAATGTAGCAACTGAGGAAGAGTTACACGACCTATTCTTCTTAAGCGACCGACAGATCAGCAATCTACTTCACTACCGCGTAAACTACGGCAAGCTGTACACCATCTACGAACTGCAATTTATTCCTGCGTTTGATGATGCTACCATTCAGCAAATGTTACCCTTTATCACGGTAGAAACGGTTCCGGCGGATACGTTAACCTGGGCTGCACGCTGGACTCGGGCCGAAAAGCTATTCATTTTTCGGCAGGCCACCACACTGGAAAGAAAGTAAGCGAGGCTTTGTTGCCCAAGATACGATTGATGATCTGACTTCACCCTTCGGTGGTAGTCGGCAGCAGTTGTATAGCCGCCTGCGCATTAGCCGCCGAAATGATTTTAGTATCGGATTAACGTTAGAAAAAGATGCGGGGGAAGCTCTAGGTTGGCAACAGGACCAGTCCCGGTACGGAGCGGATTTTCTTTCCTACCACATTCAGCTTCAAAACCGAGGAAAAGTTAAAAATTTACTCATTGGCGACTACAGCTTGCAGTTCGGTCAGGGGCTATTGCTAGGGCAGGGTTTTAATCTGGGTAAGAGTGCCTTTGCGGTTACTTCGGTGGGGCGCACCCAAACGCAGGTTCGCCCCTACACCTCCAGCACCGAGTTTGGCTTCTTCCGAGGCGGAATAGCCACCATTCAGCAGAAGCTAGGTGATTTGCAGTTAGAATTTACTCCCTTCGTCTCCCACCAAAGGCTGGATGCAAAAATACGCCAAGACGATGATAGCTCAAGCTACTTTCAATCATTTCAGACTACGGGTTGGCACCGTACCGAAAGTGAGCAAAGCAGTCAGAACCAAATAACAGAGCAGGTGGTAGGGGGAAACGTGCTAATCAGAAACCGGAACCGCAACGGGCAGATTGGCCTAAGCTACGTCCGTACTGGATTTAGTCATCGCTGGCAACGCTCCGACGCATTACGTAACCTACACGAGTTTAGCGGGCAGGTAAACGATGCCGGGAGCGTATTCGGAAACTACCGCTACCGTCACTACCACTTCTTTGGGGAAATAGCCCGCTCAGCCAGCGGCGGTTGGGGTGGAGTTGGCGGGGTTTCAGCCTCCTTGGCTTCTACGGTAGATATGACCTGGGTACTACGAAACTTCACTCCAAACTTTCATTCCTTCTACGGCAATACACTGAGCGAGGGCTCCCGACCGATTAATGAGCAGGGCTTCTATTGGGGCCTGCGGATAGAACCCTTTCCCAAAGCTACGCTATCGGCCTACTACGATTACTTTCGCTTTCCCTGGTTACGCTACCGGGTAGATGCTACCTAGAAAGGACAAGAGGTTTTAACGAGACTGACCTACCAACTATCCCGTAGAACGGAGTTGTTCACCCAATTTCGGCAGGAGCAAAAGGCAGTAAACGTCGTGTTGGACAATCTGCCGAGCCGGGTTCCACTGCCGGGTACTAAAAGTCAGATGGCGGTCGGTATTACTCATTTTCCGAGCGCAGCACTACGCCTGAATACCCGCTGGCAGCAAACCACCTATACCTTAAACCACCAGACTGACCGAGGCTGGGTGATTGCGCAGGACGTTACCTACCAACAAGGCCGCTGGAAAACCGATCTGCGCTTCGCACTCTTTGATGCTGAAGATTATGACACCCGACAGTACATCTACGAAAACGACTTGCTATATACTTTCTCAGTTCCTGCTTACTTCGGCCGGGGCTCGCGGACGTACTGGGTACTACGTTACAAGCTAAGCCGCCATCTGAGCTTTTACTCCAAACTCGGCCGAACCGTATACGAAGATCGCGACTCAATTGGCAGCGGCTTGGAAACGATTGAGGGCAATACTCGCACTGATGTACGCGCTCAGATGATTGTAAAGTTTTAGATCTATCTAACGAATCATTCGCTGGCAACACTAAAAATTGAGCGTTACACTACTTCATCAATGGCCTGAAGAATGATAGCGCAGGCTTCTTCCAATTCGCTTTCCTGAATGGTTAGAGGCGGAGCTACCCGCATGGAGTTGTCGCAGTAGAGGAACCAGTCGGTAAGTACGCCTAACTCAATGGCCCGGTCAATGATCGGCTTCAGTACGTCAAAAGAGTCAAACTCTACGGCCATCATCAGCCCCCGGTGCCGGATGCGGCGAATAGCCGGATGCGTCAGTTGCTGCTTAATAAACTCGGCCTTAGCCGGAACCTGCGCCAGTAAGTTCTCTTCCTGAATAACCCGCAGGGTAGCCAGCGAGGCCGCCGCACTCACCGGATGCCCCCCGAAGGTACTGATATGACCCAGGATCGGGTTGTTTTTCAGTACGCTCATAATTTCCGGAGAGGATATAAACGCCCCGATGGGCATACCACCGCCCATGCCTTTGGCGGTTACCAGAATATCCGGTACTATATTGTAAGACTCAAACGCCCAGAAGGTACCCGTTCGGCCAAAGCCTGCCTGAATCTCATCCAGGATGAGCAGCGCCCCTACCTTATCGCAGTGCTGACGCAAGGCCCGGAAGTAATTGTCGTCGGCTACCTGCACCCCAGCTTCGCCCTGCACCGTTTCTACTACCACGGCGGCCGTTCGCTCGTCAATCTGAGAGAAATCTTCGGGGGTATTAAAGCGGATGTGGGACACACCGGGCAATAACGGACGATAGCCCTGCTTAAAATTTTCACTACCGCTCACCGATAATGCACCGTGCGATGAGCCGTGGTACGCCTGATAGCAGGAAACCAGATTGGGCCGTCCCGTATAGCGCTTAGCGAGTTTTAGTGCTCCCTCAATGGCTTCGCTTCCGGAGTTCACCAAAAAAGCTGAGCTTAGCGGATCGGGTAACGTTTGAGACAGTGCTTCGGCCAGGCGAACCTGAGGTGACTGTACTAATTCGCCGTACACCATCAGGTGCATATACCGATCCAGTTGATCCTTCACGGCCTGCACCACTTGCGGATGACGATGGCCCACATTGCGTACTCCAATACCGGATATCAGATCCAGTTAGCGGGTACCGTCGGCACCGTACATATACACCCCTTCGGCCCGCTCAATCTCCAGCATCAGCGGAAAATCCGAGGTTTGCCCTAAATGATTTAAAAATAATTGCCGTTGCGAGAGCATGTACATTTTTTCGGGTGTTATAGTATTAGAGTGTTTTAGTACTAGAGTGTTATGGTGTTATGGCGGCAGCCGCGCGGTGTTATAGTAATTGTGTTCAAGTATTCTAAGTTCAGAGTAATTTAGAACAAACGTAGAACTCTATAACACATTAACACTAAAACACTTTAACACTCTAGTTCTCTAGCACTTTATTGTTATTTTTAAAAATTAAGGCGAAGCTACTAAAATTCGTTCCCTAGCGTTGCTTATCTATGTCAGATCTGTTTACATCTAAGCGGTCGCGTACCGATGACCCTCTGTTCAGGAATGAACCTCTGGGGAGGGTTAAAAAAAATATCTATCAGAAAAAGAAGACTATTCGCATCCTTGTGCTGCTAGCTTCAGCTCTCATTGCGGTACTATCTATTTGGTATACCAACCAGTTGGTAGATGATCTGAAAGACCGGGAGAGAAGCTACATCAACCTGTACGCCACGGCTATCGAAAAAACCGCTAATCAGGAAGATGAAGACGTCACTTTTCTGTTCGAGCAGGTGGTAACTCCCAATAAGTCTATTCCGGTTATTCTGACCGATGCCTACGGCGAGTACCTTTCTTCTCGCAATCTGGGGCTAGAAGAAATTGAGAATGAAGACCGGAGGAAACGCATTATTGCCCGAGAGCTGAAAAAAATGCGGGAAGCTTATCCCCCCATTGAGATCGAGCTGCGCGACCCTACCACGCAGATGATCTACAGCTACCAGTTTGTGTACTACCGCGACTCTTTTCTACTTACTCAACTACAATACTATCCCTACGTGCAGTTAGGTGCTATCTCTATATTTGCCATTATTGCTTATCTGATTTTCAGTTATTCGCGCACGGCCGAACAAAATCGGGTATGGGTGGGGATGGCCAAAGAAACTGCTCATCAGTTGGGCACTCCACTCTCCTCACTCATGGCCTGGGTGGAGTTCTTCCGGGCCGACCCGGAAACCTATGATCCTAGTATTGTACAGGAGCTGGATAAGGACATTAACCGCCTGAACATGGTAACCGCCCGATTTTCCAATATCGGGTCAATGCCTACGCTGAAGGATGAGAACCTGTATAAAATTCTGACTAACTCAGTAGCCTATCTACAAAACCGGATTTCTACCAAGGTGAATCTACAATTGCAGATTGATAATCAGGAAATTCCGGTACGAATAAACGCGCCCCTATTCGAATGGGTAATTGAGAATATCTGTAAGAATGCAGTAGATGCCATGAGCGGGGTGGGCGACCTGACCATCCAGGTGATTCAGCACCACGCTGAGCAGGTAATTATTGATATTACGGATACCGGCAAAGGCATTCCCAAATCCAAACTGAAGCAGGTATTCACTCCCGGCTACACTACCAAGAAGCGCGGCTGGGGATTAGGATTATCATTGGCTCAGCGGATTGTAGAAAACTACCACCGGGGTAAAATCTACGTAAAGCAATCGGAGGTGGATGTCGGCACTACGTTCCGGATTCTACTACCTACTCATATGGCCGAACCTAGCCCTACCAAAAAACAACCGGCCAGTGCTACGGCCTAAAAGGAAGTATAAACAATAAATGAATTGTCGTATTTAGCCAGAAGAGAACCTCAAACAATGAAGAACGCCAAAAGCTGAATTACGAGGCTGATAAACATAGCAATAGCCAGCGAAAGCTGCTGATCCGGTACTTTTACGAAGAATTGGTAGAGTCCCAGTAACAGAAACATGACCGGAATGGTAAGGCCGAAGAACTGATAAATTCCGTAGGCCGGTTCGTAGCGGTTGGTCTGCCCACCTTCGGTTAGAATTGCCGCCAGAGGCTTTTTAAAAATGCAGGTAGCAATTACCTCGGCCCGCTCAAACGATTCTTTCATCACAAACTCCCCTTTGTTAATGCGCAGCGTGAAGTCCTCGAAGTGCAGATCATCGTAACGATAGGTTTCATGATAGCGCGACCCCTCGAATACCTTCTCAATTCGTAGCGAACGTTGCTCGTACCGCTGTTTGGGTAGCAGATAGTCGGTAGCCAGCAGTATATTAAAAATGAAGATTGCTGCCGCCACAAAATTGAAGTAGCCTACCAGCTTACGAATTAATGCTTCCTTAGCAGCAGCTTCTTCCCGCTTTTGTTGGCGGACGCGCTCCCGGGCCTGCTGCCGCCAGCGTTCGTACTCCGAAACCTCAGGCTCCCGATAGGTAGTTGGTTCGGCATAGGTAGGCTGAGGACTGGTAAGGTAATCGTAGGCTTGGGTAATCTCAATAAATTTGTCTTCAGCCTCGGGCTGGGGGTTACGATCGGGATGATACTTTTTGGAGAGGCGGCGATAGGCGGTTTTAATTTCTTTTTCCGTAGCGTTGGGAGGAAGCTCTAAGATTTCCAGGTAGTAGTTGCGCATTCTTCATTTTATCGTGTTACCTCAATCCTGAGGAAGCGATTATTTTTTCCAACGGTCTGGTGTATGAGTATTAGCAAATTTCTTCTTATTCACTTTTCTGTTTCACACTGATCTTTATTTTATGTTTATGCATTCGTTTTTTCCAAGTAAACCACTACTGCTTGGATGCACTCTTGCTGACATTTTCCTCTTATAACATCGTGGGAATTTCAATTTCATTTATATTCGTTCTATTAGATAATTTAAAAATGCTCTCAATGATTGTGAAGATGTCTGATAGTGGAATGGCATGATCTACGGGTGTATTTGTTTCCTCAAAGTCCTGTAAAACTTCGGGTGTAGCAATATAACCTGGTTTTAATAATGTAATACCTATCCTATCTTCTTTCAGGCTTTCTCTTAACGCTAAAACCAAACCTCTTAGTCCTAACATAGAAGATGTATTTGCTACCTCTTTTCCTCCTCCAAGACTAAGACCCGCAATTGCGGCTCCCGTAACTATTATCTTAGGATTTTTGGCAATGCGTAAGTTAGGCAATACTGCTTGTATCAACCTCATGGGTCCAAGAAGGTTAACACTTAAAACATTTCGTAAATCATTATCAGAACATTCTTCAAACGAGTATTGGTCAGTAAAGGCGTTGGTTTCCCAAGTACCACCAAGATATAAAAGCCCATCAATTGGCTTCTGTCCAATTTCTTGGATAAAGTTTTTTATCTCTATCGGATTTGTGATATCTGTTTTAATCCATTTTCCGAAGGGTGAGGGCCTTCGAGAAAGAGTAATCAATTCCTTACATTTATCTTTTAGATATTCAGATGCAGCGAGTCCAATACCACTACTACCTCCTATAATTATTATTCTTCCGTAATTCATTTTTTATTAGTTCTAGATTTTTTAAAACAATTGCATAACGGAAACTAATCTCCGTTGTTTCTCTTATACCTACGGCGTTTCTGAGGCATCATCCAGCAGAAATTCAATGATAATCATCCTATCCGGTACTTTGTCAAAAGCTATAGCCTTGACCATTTTCGCCTTTTCACTATTGGTAAATGGCATATTCGTATACCAACCAATAATACTTGGTTAGGTCGTTTGTGTCTGATGCCTTGTAAGTAATATCATAAAAATCTCAGTCAATGGTAAATCTGTGACTAGATGACGCTAGCCAACCATAGTTTGATTACTTACGTGTCTACAACGCTAGTGATGACTATCAACTTATTGCTTGATAAACATACTCCAAAGCAAAGTAGCGTCACGCAAGCCATCAATACTATTTTTTAGGCTCGTTTACTGCTCCACTACGTGCACTATGTGGTTGGTTTGGTTTACTACTCCAGGGCGAATGTGGCCTTTGAGCGGGCTACAGTCGCGGTAGTCCAGGCCATCGGCTATTTTGAGGTGGTGCTCATCGGCCACGCGATTGTTGGTAGGGTCAAAGCCCACCCAACCCATGTTGGGAACGAATACCTCCAGCCAGGCGTGGGTCTGGGCCGAGCCCATCATCGCCTGCCCCTGGTTGAGGTAGCCCGAAACGTAGCGGCAGGGTATCTGCTGCTGCCGCAGTATACCCAGCATCAGGTGAGCGTAGTCCTGACAAACCCCTCGCGGGTGCGCCAGTATCTGTTCCGCTGGGGTGGTAAAGGTAGTTACACCGGGTTGGTACTCCATCATTCCGTAGATGGCCTGGTTCAGGAAGTTGAGGTAATTGAATAGGGGCTGGTCGTGCCGGTAAATCAAGGGTTCGGGAATATGCTCCCGCACCATCTCCGTAAGTGAGGTAGGCATAATGTGGAGGTAGTGGTCTACCAAAAAGGCTTCCGAACCCAACACCCGCTGCTCTTCTTCTACTCCCAGGCTTTCCTGTACCGAATGAAGAACATTTTCCTGCTTTTCCACGGTGCAGGCAGCGGTAAAACCCAGGTGCATAAAAGGTTCGCTCACCCGAAAGCAGAGTGCTTCGTAGCCAAAGGGGTTACGAGCCCGAAACACCGGACGGTGCAAGGAGTTCAGTACCACTACATCCTCCACAATCTGGGTGGTATCTTGGCAGGGTAGCACTAAAAATTCAAACAAAGCCTCCTGCACCACGTGCTGGTAGTGGTTCTCGGCCTCGTAACGAATATGATATGTTATCATGTAGTTTAAAAAATAAAATATTGCCGTTCTAGCGCGTTTCCGATTTCATAAAGTTCCCGCTTTAATGTCATTATAAAATCTTCTTCTTCCTCCATAATCTCCTCAATGGTGAGGTACTGAATATGGCTGGAGAGCTTTCCGGCCTTAAACTCTACGGAATCGGAGGTAATTGGTTGACCGTTACTGATGATTCTGAGATGACTCCTTAGTTTTTCCAGATTATATAGTATGGACTTAGGAAATTTACGATTGAGGATAAAAAAGTCGGTCACCAGTTCGCGGGTAGGGTGGGTACCGTAGTAGTTACGGCTCATATCTAGCCCCCCGGCGCTGCGGAGTAGCGAGGCCCAGTGGTAGTTATTGACTGCCGCATTCCTTTGCGAACCGGGTGTACTGCGTATATCTTCCAATTTCGCCAATAGTATCTGCGCGATCTGCATCACTCGCTCCAGATGAGTACCAGTGTAGATGAGCGACCAGGCGTAGTTTCGCAGCAGGGTATTATCAATCACCCCTTTGATAATACTGGCATTATCAATACAGTGTTTACAGAAGTCGTAGGGTCCTTTCTTGGCCATCTCTTGCGGAGAGAACGACTGGGTAGCATGGTAGAATCGGTTAGTGGCCTCCCAAACGTCGGTAGAAATGCTGCTACGCACTCCGCGCGCATTCTCCCGCAGCATACCAATATAGTTTTTGATAGAGTAAGCATACTGCTCATCGATGGTCAGGAAACTAATGACTTCCTGGTCGGTAAGCTTCCCCCCCCGATCCTGGAACGACTCAGTAGCCTGAGCCATAAACAATAGCGACTGATGTACTACTTTTTTATCCAGGGAAGGCGGCAGGTCAGAAGAAGAAAGGTACTGGGCAGACACATAGCGAGCGATATGTCCGATCCGCTCGGTGTAGCGTCCCATCCAGTAAAGGCTATTAGCCGTTCGGGAAAGCATCATAAAAGTTTGGTGTTATAGTGTTTTGGTGCTAGAGTGTTAATGTGTTAGAATGTTATCGTTATGATCCTTAGACTGAAACTATAACACTTAAACACTGTAATACCCTAACACTAATATCATTTCTGGCTTTGAGTTTGAGAAGATTCTTCAGATACAGCACTCTCACTTTCAATCCCTTCGCCGCTCACTGAAGCATTCTGCGGAGCATCTTGTAGTACCCAGGTATCTTTTGAGCCTCCTCCTTGTGAGGAGTTTACCACTAAATTACCTCGGCGCAACGCTACCCGGGTTAATCCGCCCTGGCAAACGTATTCCATCTCGTGGCCGGTGAGCGCAAAGGTGCGTAAATCAATATGGCGAGGCTCAAACTGCCTGTCTTCTTCAATATAGGTAGTGTGCACCGACAGTGCCATAGTAGGTTGCCCGATGTACTTCCGCCGGTTACTCTTCAGTACTTCTTTAAAATCGGCTAGCTCCTGCTGGCTAGCTTTGTTCCCGATAAATATTCCGTAACCTCCCGACTCATCTACCGGCTTCACCACCAACTCATCTAGATGCTCCAGCACATACTGGAAGTCATCATCTTTCTCACAGCGGTAGGTATGTACGTTCTTTAGCAGCGGTTCCTCGCTGAGGTAGTAACGGATAATGTCGGGCACATAGGTATATACTGCCTTGTCGTCGGCTACGCCGGTACCTGGAGCATTCGCTAGGCTTACATTCCCCTCCCGGAAAGCATGAATAATACCCGGTACGCCCAGCACCGAATCGGAACGGAAGACCAGTGGATCCAGAAAATCATCGTCGATACGGCGGTACACCACGTCTACCTTTTTGGGACCGTGCATGGTTTTCATGTAGAGGAAGTTATTATCCACGTACAGATCGCGTGGTTCTACCAACTGCACGCCCATCTGTAGTGCTAGAAACGAATGTTCGTAGTAGGCCGAATTGTATACTCCGGGGGTAAGCAGTACGCACAGCGGCTTATCCGCTCCCGGTGGGGCCACACTTTTGATCACATCCAGTAGGGCTTCGGGATAATTCACCACCGGCTGCACCTGACTGTTGAAGAATAGCTTGGGCAGAATCCGCTTGGTGGCCATGCGGTTAGAGAGTACGTAGCTCACACCAGAGGGACAACGTAGGTTATCTTCCAAAATGTAGAACTCACCGTCTTTATGGCGGATCACGTCGGTACCAGAAATATGTACGTAGACTTCGCCGTAGGGCACGAAGTCCATCATGGCCTTGCAGTAATTCTTAGAGGAGAAGATCAGTTCTTTCGGCACTACCTGATCCTTGAGAATCTTTTTTTCGTTGTAAATATCCTTCAGAAATAAGTTGATTGCCCGGTTACGCTGTACCAACCCTCTCTCTAGTGTATGCCATTCCTTAGCGGAGATCACTCGGGGGAACAGATCAAAGGGAAATATACGCTCTACGCCCTGAGAGGAGTCGGAGTAGACATTGAAGGTGATGCCCTGATCAAAGGAAGATTTCTTGGCGTAATCGAAAAGATCACGAAAATCAGATAGCGGTAGCTGAGAGAAATGGTCGTAGATGCCGTGGTACTGGCTTCGGATGCTACCGGCATCGTCAAAGACTTCATCTAAGAAATCCTTGTCGCGGGGGTAGCTTGCAAATAAAGCGGCCAGGTTAGATTTATCCATGTAGGTAGAGTTTAGCAGCCAGCAAATTAAGAAGAAACCCGTTATTCCCGAATATTATCGGGCATTTTTGCTGGTATCCAGAATTTAGGAATAAATCTGATATTTTGAAAACAGCATGCTCAACTAAAACCGGTGGCCGATCGTAGAAAATGCTGGCTTATTCACTGCGTAAGCTTTTAATGGGGTTATCGGAAGCCGTCTGAAGCGTTTGAATGATTACCGTAGCTCCGGCCAACAGCAGCACAATACCCGCGGCCAGCGCAAAAATCCAGCCCTTAAGCTCAATTTGGTAGGCGAAATTTTGTAGCCACTGCCGCATTACCCACCCCGCTACGGGAATAGCTATTACTAATGCCAGAAGCAGCAGCCGGGTAAAATCTCGGGATAGCAGGGTGACTACCTGAGAAGTTGAGGCACCTAACACTTTACGGATTCCCACCTCTTTGGTACGTTGAGCGATGGCGTACCTAACCAACCCAAACAACCCGAAACAAGCAATAAGAATGGTAATTAAGGAGAATAGCCCGAATATTTGGCTCATCCGCTGTTCAGCCTGATACTGCGCCTGTAAGGAGTCATCCAGAAAGTAAAACTCAAATCCGAATTGCTGGTCGAATTGCTCCCAAACCTGTTGGATACTGGCTACTGCCCCCAACATATCAGAGGCGGGTTTTACCCTGATCAAGATATGGTTAGCCCCGCGGGGAGCCCACTGAAAGACCAGCGGGCGCATCGGCTCGTGCAGGGTGCGATAATGGAAATCTTCTACTACCCCGATAATCGTACCGCGCAGCGGATTGTCTTCCTGGTTCCACACTAGTTCTTGGCCAATAGGGTTAGTGAGATTTAATGCCTGCACGGCCGACTGGTTAAGTACAAAGCTCTCTGTTGAGTCGGTAGCGTACTGCCGGGAGAAGCCTCGCCCCTGACGGAAGGGAATGTCCAGTGCCGCAAAGAAACCCTCGTCTACGTAACACTCCGAGGCGTCTACCTGCTGCTGTTCGTCGGCGGGGCTCCATACCGAGTTCTGATTAAAATTTTGCCCCGGCAAATTGGAGGTGGCCCCCACGGATACTACATCTTCTAAGCTGGCTAGTGCAGCAGTAAGGGTCTCTACTTTTTCCGGTAATGATTCGTTGTTGATAGGCACTACTAGCACCTGATCCTGATTAAAGCCTAGATGCTTATTACTCAGGAAATTGAGTTGATAAAATATCACAAGGCTACCCACAATCAGGGCCATAGCCATACCAAACTGAAAGACGATCAGCCCCCGGCGTAGCCAGCCACTTCCCGCACTGGCTTTGAAACGGCCCCGGAGGATGGTGGCAGGTTTAAAAGTAGAAAAGTAAGACGCCGGATATAGTCCCAGAATGATACCTACTATGGTTCCGGTTAGCAGCAGAACCGCCATCGATTTGGCCGAGAGCAGATCGTCGAGCGTAAACGGATAATCTGCTACCTGGTTGAGGTAGGGGAGTATCCAATGCAAAACAAAGAAGGCCAGCAGCAGGCTAACAAAACTTACCAGTAGCGCCTCACACACAAACTGAAGCGAGAGATGATACTTCAAAGCACCCAGAGCTTTGCGTACGCCAATCTCCTTGGCTCGTTCCAACGAACGGGCGGTGGTAAGATTGATAAAATTAACGTAGGCGATGATCAGAATAAACAGTGCAGCGGTGCCTAACAAATAGATATAAGATTCGCGGCTATTTGCTTCCAGTTCCCAACGCAGGTGCGAGCGGAGGTGAATATCGGTGACAGGTTGCAAGTTGAAGGCTAGTTGTCCGGTGCGTAATAGCTCAATCTGCTCTTCGGTAGCGTCAATAAACTGGTTGCGGATAATCCAGTCAGGCAGCTTAGCTTCCAGGGTTTTAGCGTCAACCTCCTTGGTAAGCTTCAGGTAATTATAATGACCAAAATCACTCCAGTGGAAAAAGGTGTCATCGGGATCGTTTGCTTTGAGGGTAACGTAAGACACCAGAAAATCAAAGTGGAAGTGGGCGTTAGCGGGTACGTCCTCTACCACTCCTACCACTTCCAATAACGACTCTTCCTCATCTACCTGCAAGAAGCGGCCCATCGGGTCTTCCTCACCAAAGTAACGCCGGGCACTTGATTCGGTCAAAATAACCCCCCGAGGGTTGGTAAGAGCGGTGCGGGGATTTCCGTTTAGCAACCGGAAACCGAATACATCGAAGAAAGTGCTGTCTACGGCCAATACATTCTTTTCGTTATAGCGAATATCCTTCTCAGGGTTACGAAACGCCAGTGTCCGCCGAGTCAATCCGGCTTTCCAGAGTGGGGTGAGACTTACCGCGCTTTCTACTTCGGGAAAGTTATCTACCATATCCTGAGCCATAGGGTGGGGAGTGCGGGTTTGGGGGTTATCCGAAAGCCATACAATCCGGTACAGTTGGTCAGCGTCAGCGTGAAAGCGGTCGTAGCTAAGCTCAAAGTAGATGTAATGACTTATGAGTAGGCAGGCGCCAATACCGATAGACAACCCCAACACATTGATCAGCGAAACCAGGCGGTTGTTCCGAAAGTTGCGGAAGGCGACCAAAAAGTAGTTGCGTAACATAAGCAGTTGGGACTAAGAGATTACTCTATTTAGGTCAATTTATGTGCCACTCCGCAGATTAGCCCCCATACCCCGATTTAGGCCATTCAGCTAATTATGGCTTGTTCGGATCCGCGCAAAAGTGTTCAAATACGTACGCTTGGGCCAGTAATAGCAAACAAAAACTGAACTGAGCCGCTTGTTGAAGTATGAAGAAAAAGCTAATGCAACTCACTGACGAAGAGCTCCGTCTGTACTTCCAAAGGCATTCTATCCGAGGAATGATTATCTCACTATTGCTGCTGGCGGGTTTTTTACTGCTGTATTTTTTTGCCGACAGTAGCAACACCATTGTCTTAGGGGCTACTCTGGTTATTGCCGGAGCTTCGGTACTGCTAGCTATTTGGTACCACACTCGTAAACGGCAGATCTTTAATGAGTTCAAACGACGGAATACCTCCTTACAAGAATAAAAAAGATTGAAAATGAAAAACAGACAGCTTCCTCCACTCGAAACGGTGTCCACTGCCTGTTGGTCCCCACTGGGGCTTAGCTCCGGCTATAGGCCAGAAACCCTAGCTTACTTCACCACTACATTATCCTCGCTTGGTATTAATTACGATGGCTCCGTTTCCTCCCCTACCCCCGTACATCACCGGAGCCAGTCCTTTGTGCACCTCAATAGTTGCCACATCGTTGGGGTTCATCATATTCACAGCGGTTATGTCTACCGGCATTCCATCAATCACGTAGAGCGGACTACGGAGGCCACCGAGGATGGAGACGTAGGTGTTCCAGCCGTAACGGGTTACCCACACGCCCGGCACCCGTCCCTGCAGAGCATCCAGCACATTGAAATTAGTGGCTGCCGCCGGTAGCTCATTCATCACCAAAATATGATCAGCGAAGGGGGCCAACTGGGAAATATCCTTTAAATCTATTTGATAGGTATTCTCTAATTGGTTAGGGTTATACACTCCCATGCCTGCGGTAGGGCCAGCTAAAGCCATAGTGACTATCATCAACAATAAACCGGCTATATATATTTTGACTGTTTTCATAACGATTCAGTTGTTAGTGATTCAACATCTTTTCATCCTTTCTCTTCATTCATTTACTTAACAAGATGGTATATTTCAAGATTCCGGGATTTTGTTAAAGATTGTTAAGAAAGCTTAACAATTAGTAGTTAACAAAGAACAATGAATTGTAAGTAGTGAACTATAGGTCTGAGCAACACCTAATCCAGTAAGTAAAAGCGGATATTTTGAGCCATTTACGTACAATTAATAGTCCTAAAATAGTTTTCTCTCAATACTTGCGAGGGTCCGTTTTGGCTTGTATTTTATCCATTATTTAGCCACCATTTTTACAAATAGAATTTATGAAGAAGTTATTTTTCACCTCCGTCGCATTCACTATTTTCTCGTTGTCGTCACTTGCTCAAGAAAATCCTTATCTAGTAACAGGTCGGTCGTTTGTAGGCGGCGGCCTGTCCCTGGTTATTTCTGAAAATGAAGAGCCAGGAACTGATTTCATCACCGGACGAAGTACGAAAGATAACCTGTTCGGTATTTCGCCCACCTACGGTAAGCTCTTCAACGAACGTTGGGCTGCCGGCGTAAGAGTTAGCTTGCGGTTTGGCAACAATAGTAATACAATTATAGGAAATGGTTTCACCAATGAATCGGTACGAGCATCTACGAATATCAGCATAACTCCCTTCTTGCGTCGTTTCTTTCCTATCTCCGACCGGTTTGGTGGGTATCTACAACCTGAACTATCTTATGCTTACGAGAGAGCCAACTCAGAAGAAACATTTCAGGATACAAATAGCCCAATCAATGATCGTATGCAAACTTTCGAGAGCAATGGTCATACTGGACGCGTGGGAGCTCAAGGCGGACTTTACTACTTTGTTACGCCCCACTTTTTAGTAGAAACTAGCCTGTTAAGATTAGATATATCGTACGGAACTACGGACCGCAGACGTACCGATTCTAATGCCAGACCGGAAGACAATACTCAGTTAACGAGAACCGACATCCGGTTGAACTTAGTCAACCAGCTTTCGTTTGATCAGATACTGACGCTGTACTATTATTTTTGAATCTTTGCTAAAACTAGGAAGGGCTGAAATCCGAGTAGTGTATAATGAACTACCCCCGAGGCAGAGCCATTGGGGAATTCTATTGATTAAACAATCAACCACTTTTTAATAGCCGATGAAAGGGTTTCCACTTACATTTTTAGCTTTTATACTCGTATTACTCTTTTACCCTCAGCTCAGCAAAACCAACGTATGGCTGAACTGCTTGAGCTAAATGAATCTCTATACCTTGCCATACGACAGAACTTACTAGAGCAGATTGACTTACTGAGAAGACTGGAGACAGTACTAAGCCGTCGTTTTAATGAGGGCAAACTACTAATTATCAAGGTAATATTTGGTGTGAGCAGCGGTGAGGTAGAATTTATTGAATAAACCGTAGTAAGTTTACCCAAATTTACTCAAAACCAAGAGTTTGCTGTGACTGAAGATAATCAAAACTAGACATCCAGTTTGCAGTAGTAGTTTCTAGTTGATATTACATTATGCAAAAAATACTGTTAATAGGAGTAACCTTGTTACTAGCATTACCGGGCTACGCCCAGAATGGACCCGATGAAGATCAGCTGGGAGCTTGGTACATGTACTTCTTCCAAAAGCGATTCGGCGATAGCCAGTTCGGCTTACAGGGCGATTACCAGTTTCGCTACTGGAACATAGGAAATGATCTGGAACAGATATTACTAAGAACGGGAGCCACCTATCGCCCCCGTAATGCAGATATCCTGTTTACCTTGGGGTACGCCAACATCACCACTGGAACACCGGGGGAAAGCACCGAACGTACTACCGAGAACCGGATTTATCAAGCAGCACTTTTCCCGCAGAAGAATGGTGACCGGTTTTTGTTAACCCACCGCATTCGCTACGAACAGCGATGGGTAGAAGAGCAGGATTTTCGGACCCGCTACCGCTATAATTTGTTTGTGAACGTACCGTTTAACGATACTAAACTCGCCCAACGAGTAGTGTATTTAGCGCTCTACAATGAGTTGTTTATTAACGGACAAACCGACATTGGCGATGGGCGGACAGTACAATTCTTTGACCGTAACCGTACCTATCTGGGAATGGGCTATGGGTTACTAGATAACCTGAGAGTACAAGCTGGATGGATGAAGCAGACAACTGCCAATTGGAGCAAAGGACAAGCTCAACTGAGTTTGCATCATAACTTCTAAATTGTTGCTTGCCTGTTGTTTCAGCATGCTCTACAGAATCTTAATAATGTTTTGGGCCACAATAACCGAGATGTCTCCTGACGATTCTAGCACGACTGCTTCAATTTGTCAGTAGTTACAAATATCCTTCTGATGTAGCTCCACCACAGTTGAACCCGGCCAGTTCACAAAGTAGAATGGGCATGTCATGCAACGGCAGTATGTACTTAAGTGCTTTTAATGAGTCCTTCAATAACTGCATGTGGTGCTATAAAACGCTCTTCTACTCATACCGCAGTGCTTTAGTAGGATTAATCATAGAGGCCTTCATACTTTCGTACGCTACGGTAATGATGGTAATTCCTACAATGATAGCCACCGATAGGGCAAAAATAATCCAATTAATATCTACCCGATACGTAAAGTTCTGGAGCCAATCCTGCATCAGCCAGTACCCTAACGGTAGGGCGAGTAGGCAGGCGATGAAAATCATTTTCAGAAAACTAAAAACCAGCATCATCAGAATTTGTGATACCGTACCTCCTAGCACTTTCCGAATACCAATCTCTTTGGTTTTTTGCTCAGCGGTATACGAGGCTAAACCATACAAACCTAAGCAGGCAATGAATACGGCCAAAATAGAGAAGAACTGTACAAGATTAGCCATCTTAATCTCAGTGTAATACATCCGCCCAAACTCTTCGCTCAAAAACCAATAGTCAAATCCTACCCCAGGAAGTACTTCCTTCCACTTAGCTTCTAGCGTAGCTAGTTTCTCCGATAACCGCTCAACCGGAAGTTTCACGTACAAAATCTGATTGGTAGGGTGCGGTTGCCCTTGAATAGCCAGAGGCTTAATACTGCTATGAATAGACTCGTACGGAAAATCTTGGACTACTCCAATCACTCGTCCACTTTGATTCGTGGCAGTATCCAGCAAGGTGAAGCCGATAATTTCATCGGGGGCTTTATTTAGGTTACGCACAGCAGCTTCGTTAAGCAAGTAGTTATTAGAATCAGCCGGATTTTGCGGGTCAAAGCTCCGCCCTGCTACAAATTCCAGATCGAACACTTCCGGAAAATCATAGTCGCCGTGTAACTGTTTCCAATCATATACCTGATCCCCACTAATTTCGGGAAACATGAAGGAGGCATCCAACCGAGCGAAGCTTTCTCTCCGGGGTAGGTGAGCGGCTAGGGTTACTTCCCTCATTTTAGGGTCTTCTTGAACTTCATTCTTCAGTGTCTGATAACGTTCTATCGGAGCAATACCTCCTCCAAAACGTACCGATACAATCTGTTCTGCTTGCTCATACAACTTACTGCTACGCAGCATATTCATTTGCTGAAGTATGACTCCCGTGCTGATAATCAATAGTACCGACACTACGAACTGTACTACTACCAGCGTTTTACGGAAGTAAGCCGGGCCTTTGCCAATAATCAGCTTACCCTTAAGCACCTCTACTGGTTTGAAGCCCGAAAGGAAAACAGCAGGATAACTACCAGCTACTAAAGCTACCCCTAGCCATATAATTAACAGTCCAACCAATATATTGGCTTGCCACAATGATGCGAAGGCAAACTGTTTATCGGTCAGTTCATTAAACATAGGCAATACCAATATGGTAAGTACCAGAGCAACCATCAGAGCCAAGAGGGCAGTCACCAATGACTCCTG
>ERZ1740058.583-NODE-583-length-25910-cov-7.097583_pt1 | contig 25910 bp, 21 predicted proteins | sample MGYA00581745_ERZ1740058 | MGnify/ENA primary metagenome ERZ1740058 (study PRJEB43018, sample SAMN04849742) | marine metagenome | isolation source: floating plastic debris | place: Pacific Ocean | collected 2008-08-30 | study: EMG produced TPA metagenomics assembly... | reverse complement strand
GTCTTTGTGTGACTTAATCAATGATTGTAATTTTGGCTTAATTAAAGCTGCTCATCGTTTCGATGAAACACGCGGATTTAAGTTCATCTCGTATGCGGTTTGGTTGATTCGTCAATCTATTCTGCAAGCCTTGGCAGAGCAATCAAGAATCGTGAGATTGCCGCTTAATCGTGTGGGTTCATTAAACAAAATTTCTAAAACCTTTTCTGAATTAGAGCAAAAGTTTGAGCGTGAGCCTTCTCCAGAAGAATTAGCAGAGGAGCTAGAGCTCCCTACTTCTGAGGTGATTGACACCCTGAAGATTTCAGGAAGACACGTCTCTATGGATGCTCCTTTCGTGCAAGGGGAAGAGAACAGCTTGCTGGACGTGCTAGAAAATGACAGCGAAGAGAAACCAGATTCTGAGTTAATCAACGATTCGCTTCGCAAAGAAGTACAGCGCGCCCTATCGACGCTTACCCAGAGAGAGGCAGACGTAATCGCCTTGTATTTTGGCTTAAACGGAGAACACGCCATGACCTTGGAAGAGATTGGAGAAAAATTTAACCTGACAAGGGAGCGTGTGAGACAAATCAAAGAGAAAGCCATTAGACGTTTACGTCATACTTCTAGAAGTAAAGCGTTAAAGCCTTATTTAGGCTAAAAATTTTACGTACGGTTATCTTATTCAAACTCTCTCTATTTTATTAGGGAGAGTTTCTTATTTTTAGCCAATGAAAACCACTACTAGACTTACGCATTTTACGCGAAAATACGGAAGGATAATCACTGCTGCCATCATTTTTACGTGTTTATGGTTCTTACCTGCCCCCAACACCTCTAAAATTGCGTTTCCACAATCCGTACCTGCCCCTGAAGTACCTCTCCTCAAAAATGAGGCGTACAACCAAGCCCATTTTGCTGAAATAGATACACTTATCAGCCAGTTTAGGCAAAATTGGGGGTTTGAAGGGGTTTCTGTAGCCGTTACAAAAGCAGGAAAACTTCTCTACGCTAAGGGTTTTGGATGGGCTGATAGAGAAAAAAATATCCGCCTACAGCCTTATCACCAGATGCGTATCGCCAGTGCTTCGAAGTGGGAAACGGCGCTGGGTATTATGCATCTGGTTGAAAAAAAGAAGCTTTCACTCGATGAGCAGGTGTTTGGCCCTAAGGGTATTTTGAAAGAAAAATCATATTGTGAAGTGATCGACCCTCGTATTTTTCAGATTACGGTTGAAGATTTACTACGTCATCAAGGAGGTTTTTGCAGAGGTTGTGAGGGCGATCCTATGTTTAGAGGACCTGATATTGCCCGCATTATGCAAACTGAATTACCCACTGATTGGGAAACGACCGTGAAATACGTACTTACTCAACAGCGTCTACTCTTTGAACCTGGTACAGTATTTAATTACTCTAACTTTGGATATAAAGTATTAGAAAAGGTAATAGAAGCAAAAACAAAGATGACTTATGAAGGCTACCTTCAGAAGTACTTTCTCTTGCCCCTAGACATTCACTATATGCGCTTGGGTAAAAACCTTTATAAAGATAAATTTCGACATGAAACCCGCTATTACGACCAAGATGAGGCTCCTTTAGCAGCTTCTCTTTATCCTGAGCAAGACTCTTTACCCAGAATGTACGGCGGAAACGACATAGAACTGCTGGGAGGAGCGGGTGGCTGGATTGCCTCTCCCGTAGATTTACTCAAATTACTTACAATTGCTGACGGTCATTCCGCTGTTAAAGACTACTTCAGTGCTGAAACACTACAAAAAATGATCACTCCTAGTGATCCTACCCATCGCCATACCGTTATTGGATGGAAATCAGTAGACAGTACCGCAAAAACGTGGATCAGAACAGGAACGTATGCAGGTACTAATGCCTTATTGGTAAGAGGCCCTGAGGAATTCAGCTACTGTGTCCTTACCAACAAGAGCTTGTGGTCGGCAGGTAAGTTTAACTATGAGACCAAGCGCCTCATGAAGCAAGTCATACAAAAGTTAAAAACTGTAAAACTGCAAACGAAAAGTGCTTCAGATGGTTTATTATAAATTAAGTGATCACACTTTGTTTTCCTTTATGCCTATGAATCCTGTAACCACCATTACTTTTTTCAAATTTACTTCGTTAAAAAATAAGATGTGGGCCTTTAAAATGATGAGAGATGCTCCTAGAGTGCTTCAAAAGATAAAAGGACAGACTTTTTTCAAGCTTATGGGGAGTGGTAAAAACAAAGGCTTCAATCCGTTACCAGACTGGTCGGTGTATTGTCTCTTGCAAACGTGGCAAGACCTACAGGCGGCTGATACTTTTCTACAGCAATCTTCTCTTATTGCGGCTTACCGTGCGCATTGTGAAGAGGTATGGTCGCTCTATATGAGAAGCTTACGGGCCAAAGGTACTTGGGAAGGTGAGCAGCCTTTTCTAGAAAATGAAGCGTTTTCTGCTGATAACTCTCTCTTAGCAGTACTTACTAGAGGAACAATGAAGACTAGTAAGCTGTATGCCTTTTGGAAACAAGCAGCGGTGACCCAGCAAGTTTTACATCAAAGCGAGGGGCTCATTTACTCCAAAGGTATTGCTGAGGTTCCCATTACACAGATTGCCACCTTTAGTATTTGGCAAAATACAGATGCTATGAAAGCTTTTGCCTTTCGTACTCAGGCACACAGAGATGCTATGAAGAAAACCCATACCATTCAGTGGTTTAAAGAAGATCTATACGCACGTTTTCAGCCTTTTAAGTCGGTAGGTACGTGGCTAGGTACAACCCTTTTACCGCAATTATCTACAGAAAACGCAAAAATGTAGGCTGGCTGACAACCTAGGAATGATTCATCTGTTATATTTGTTATATAATTCGTGAAATTACTAAAACATAAAAATTATGTTAGAGATTAAAGAGCGCTTAAAAGTGTTAATTATAGGTTCTGGTCCTGCAGGGTATACCGCAGCTATTTATGCTGCCAGAGCTGGACTGGATCCAGTGATGTATACAGGCTTGCAGCCTGGTGGTCAATTGACCATTACCAACGATGTTGAAAACTACCCTGGTTATCCTGATGGCGTGATGGGTCCTCAAATGATGACTGACTTTAAAAAGCAAGCAGAGCGCTTTGGGACAGATGTTCGTCACGGAATTGTAGAAAGAGTAGAGCTAGCAGGTGACTTCAAACGTGTATTTATTGATAACGGAGATGTGATTGAAACAGAAACAGTTATTATCTCTACAGGAGCTTCTGCCAAGTGGTTAGGAATACCTTCTGAGGAGAAGTTTAATGGTAAAGGGGTTTCTGCTTGTGCTGTTTGTGATGGATTCTTTTTCAAAGGAAAAGATGTAGTAGTAGTGGGAGGAGGAGATACTGCTTGTGAAGAAGCTACTTATCTCTCTAAACTCTGTAGAAAGGTATATATGCTTGTTCGTAAAGATCATATGCGTGCCTCACAGATCATGCAAAATCGGGTAGAGAAAACCGCGAATATTGAGGTATTGTGGAATACAGAAACTGAAGAAATTCACGGAGAAGACCATATGACTGGTGTACGGGTAAAAAATAATCAGACGGGTGAGATAACAGAGATTGAAGCACAAGGTTTCTTTGTGGCCATTGGGCATAAACCCAATACAGACATCTTCAAAGGGCAACTCGATATGGACAAATATGGCTATATTATCACAGAAAAAAGCTCTACAAAAACGAATATAGAGGGAGTATTTGCTTGTGGTGATGCGCAGGATAGTGTTTATAGACAAGCGGTTACTGCTGCAGGTACAGGCTGTATGGCTGCCTTAGACGCAGAGCGCTTCTTGGTAGAAAAAGAAGTATCTGTCGTTTCATAACACACATAAAACCTCTCTTTAAAGAGACCAACCTGTAAGGTATGTAGGTACTTTACAGGTTTTTTATTTGATAACTAGCCGTTATTTTTTCTATCTTTGGCATCGTGTTTTAAAGAACGCTTTCATACATTCTATTTTTCTAATTTTATAGGAATGATCTGGCTCATCCGCTTTTTTAGCATTGTTGGTTTATATACTTTCTGGATAACTACTGCACAAGCCCAAATCGAAAATAGATTAGATAAGGATTCCATGCGTGTAAGCGTAGGTAAAGGTAAAGATAGCCTACGTGTCACTACTTCTCCTGGTACTACGTACCGTGGTGGGGTAGAGCAAGAAGCAAGAGTACGCGTTTTTGATCCAAAAAAAGAACTGTCGATTGTCGCAGAAGATACCAGTACCTTGGATGAAGACATTACTTCCATTATTCAAGTATCTGACTTCTTAAAGATTGACTGTGTTTGGGTAAAGGCAGCAGAATATTACTCAATTTGGAACTCTAAACGCATTAATCCTTATGGTGTTGATGCTGCTAATTTTAAAGATACTCTTTCTTTGCGGCTTTATGATGAAACAAAAGGGCAGCTTTGGGCGAGTCCTTTACACGAGCTGCTTCTTACTTCTCATTTCGGCCCTCGTTGGGGGCGTTTTCATCCAGGAACAGACCTCAACTTAAAGCAAAAAGAACCCGTGTACGCTTTATTTGACGGAATTGTGCGTATCGCTCATTATGATCGTGGGTATGGGTATCACGTAGTACTACGGCATTACAATGGTCTAGAAACCTTATACGGTCATTTCAGTGCCTTAAAGTGTAACGTAGGACAAGTTGTAAAAGCTGGGCAGATCATTGGGCTAGGTGGTTCTACTGGAATCAGTACAGGGCCTCATTTACATTTGGAAATACGCTATGCAGGACATACGATTAATCCTGCAGAGATTTGTGACTTCTACGACAAAGAAAATCTCATTCGAGAAGAATATTTTAACCTTACCCCTCATCATTTTAGGCATTTAGGAAACCGAACGAGAAAAGAGTTTACCTATGTTGTAAAGTCAGGTGATACGCTATCACGGATCGCTAGAAAGTACGGGGTCTCTATTTCTTATTTGGCCAACATCAACCGAATTTCCATCAACTCTCTGCTGCGTGTAGGACAAAGGCTGAGGGTGAAATAAACAGCGCTATGAAGTTAGATATATTGGTATTTGCCGCTCACCCAGACGACGCCGAGCTGTCTTGTTCGGGTACAATTGCTGCGCATATTGCACAAGGAAAAAAAGTAGGGATCGTTGATTTTACCGCAGGAGAGCTAGGAACAAGAGGCTCTGTAGCCATCAGACAAGCAGAGGCCAAAGCAGCTAGCGAAGCCTTGGGATTAAGTGTACGAGACAACTTGCAGCTTAAAGACGGCTTTTTTGAGAATAATGCAGAAGCACAACTGGCCGTTATCAAAGCAATTAGAACCTACCAACCCGAAATTGTATTGGCAAACGCGCTTGAAGATCGCCACCCAGATCACGGGAGAGGAGCAAAACTAGCTTATGAGGCTTGCTTTCTAGCTGGGCTCGAGAAGATCAAAACCCAATCCGCTCAAGAAGAACCCCAGAAGGCTTGGCGTCCCAAAGCCTTGTTTCATTATATACAAGACTTGTACATGACGCCTGACTTTATTGTAGATATCTCTGCCTTTTGGACACATAAAATGGCGGCGATTAAGGCATTCCGCTCTCAGTTCTATGATCCTGATAGTAAAGAGGCGGATACGTACATTTCTAGCCCTACTTTTTTAGAAGCTTTAGAAGCAAGGGCAAAAGAGATGGGACACGCTATTGGTGTAGCGTATGGAGAAGGATTCGTCAAGCGAAGGGCTTTAGGAGTACAAAGCCTCTTTGATTTCAAAACTTTTGACCAATAAGTTCGAAATGACTTTCTATCTCAACTTATCTTGGATAGAGTACGGCTTGCTTTCACTCTTCGTGCTTACTTATCTTCTCTATTTCTTTTTACTAAAAAGGAAAGCACGACAACTAAATACCTCCTTACGTTATCAATTACTCAAACCAACATTGCGCTTTACCTATGTTGGCTTATTGTGTATTGTCTTACTTGGGCCGATGGTAGGACTAGAAAAAAAGAAGGTAAAAGTAGTAGGAAAAGATATTATGTTGGCCGTAGATGTATCTACTTCTATGAACGCGGTGGACATACAACCTACGCGTCTGGAGAAAATTAAGTTTGAACTAAAACACCTCATAGAAGCGTTTAAAGAGAGTAGGATAGGCCTGATCGTATTTTCTTCGGAAGCGGCATTGCAATGTCCACTTACCTATGATCACGCCATCATTAAAGATATTTTCTTACAATCCCTTAGTACAGACTTAATGGCTGGTGGGGGTACGGATTTCGAGCAGGCACTTTCTCTTGTGTTAGAGAAATACCAGAATGACCAGCTTGAAGCAGAGAACAGAGGAAAAGTACTGATTTTACTGAGTGATGGAGAGCATTTTGGGAATGCTTACGCAAAAGTAACAAGAGAGCTGGCAGACCTTAATATTAAAGTCTACACGGTAGGCGTAGGGACTGTAGCTGGTAGTGCTATTCCTACACGAAGAGGAGTAAAACGCGATAGAGAAGGTGAGGAGATCATAACCCAATTAGTGGATGAAGATCTCAGAGAAATTGCAGCACAGACTGGTGGAAAGTATTTTTTATTGAATAATACAACCAATGAAGTTCCTCAACTGATTGCCCAAATACAAAATATGAGAGGGCAAGTACAGGATACTCGTGTACTGGATACCAACGCAAACAAGTATCGCTATTTTTTGTGGATCGTGTTATTTTTAGTAGTTTTAGATATATTGATTATGGCGAGAGTGATTAAGTTATGAAAGCTTTCTTTTTGGTTTTAATAACGACGCTTTTTTTATTTACAGGTAATCCTGTGACGCGTATTGCGCGTATGAATGAATCGATGCTCCAAGCGCAGCGACTCTACCAACAACAGGCATACAAGAAAGCTGCTAGCACCTATCTTTATTTAATGAATGATTTATCACTGGCACACGCCCATCTTCCACTTAATGTAGGGAATTGTTATTTTCGATTAGGCGCCTACAAAGATGCCCGCTCTTACTACAAGAAAGTATTAGTACACCCTCAGGCAAGTATACAAGTACAATCATTGGCGCAACTACAACTCGGAAACATCGCCTACCGATACAAAGAACTGCAAGAAGCTCTTCAATTATACAAAGAGGCATTGCTAAAAAATCCTTATAACAGAAAAGCGCGTTATAACTATGAGTTACTAAAAAAGAAACTGGCAAAGGAAGCCACCCAAAAAGGAAAGCAACCCAAGCCACAACAAGATCAAAAAACACCTAAAAAACAAACGCCTAAGCAACGAAAGGAATCGAAACCCAAGCCAACACAGCAAAAAGAGGAAAGCCCTCAGCTCGGGAAGCCGAAACGCATTAAAGATTTGAAGATGAGCGAAGAGAAGGCGAAAATGTTGCTAGAGGCGATGAAAGAAAATGAAGCACAGTATATTCAGAACCTACGTAGAAAGAAAACATCTAAACAAGAAGACGATCGACCTGACTGGTAGGTACTTTTCAAGGTAACATCCATCAGGAAGATTTTTATTTAAAATAAATTTTTAACTATAAACAAATAAGATTCATGAAAGCAGTATATATTGTATCCGCCGTAAGAACACCCATTGGTAGTTTTGGAGGTGTTTTGTCTAGCCTAAGTGCTACACAATTAGGAGGAACTGCCATCAAAGGCGCGTTAGAAAAAGCCAAGGTAGAAGGTTCGTTAGTGAACGAGGTATTTATGGGAAATGTGGTATCCGCTAATCTAGGACAAGCACCTGCGAAGCAAGCCGCTCTTTTGGCAGGATTGAGTAATACCATCCCTTCGACCATTATTAATAAAGTATGTGCTTCTGGTGTTAAGGCCGTTACGTTAGCAGCACAAAGCATTATGTTAGGCCTCAACGATGTAGTAGTAGCGGGTGGTATGGAGAGTATGTCTAGTGTACCTTTTTATGTGCCTAAAGCACGCTTCGGCTATAAGTATGGAAACGCTCCTTTTGTAGATGGCTTGGTAAGAGATGGATTAGAGGACGAGTACGACAAAGTAGCGATGGGAGTATTTGCAGATGCCACCGCTAAGAAATACGAGATCAGTAGAGAACAACAAGACGAATTCACAATTCGCTCTTACAAGCTTTCTGCAGAAAATACTGAGAATGGTAACTTCAAAGATGAGATTGTACCTGTGTCTATTCCGCAACGTAAGGGCGATCCACTTTTGATAGACGAAGACGAGGAGTACAAGCGTGTAAAATTTGAGAAAATACCTGCATTAAAGCCCGCCTTTACACCTGACGGTACAGTAACAGCAGCCAATGCCTCTACTATTAATGATGGTGCTTCTGCCTTGGTATTGGTAAGTGAAGAGAAACTAAAAGAGTTAAACCTTACGCCACTTGCTAGAATTGTAAGCTTTGCCGATGCCTCTCACGAACCAGAGTGGTTTACAACGGCACCTACCAAAGCAGCACCTATAGCACTAGAAAGAGCGAACTTAACCAAGAATGATATTGATTATTTAGAAGTGAACGAAGCTTTTGCAGTAGTTCCTATGGCTTTTAACAAAGTATTAGATATCGACCCAGAGAAAGTCAATGTATTCGGTGGTTCTGTATCGCTAGGTCACCCACTAGGCTGCTCTGGAGCACGTATTACCACTACGCTTACCAATGTATTACAGAAAAACCAAGGAAAGTACGGTATGGTAGCTATTTGTAATGGTGGGGGTGGTGCTACAGCACTCATCATAGAAAATATTGCATAAGGATTTCACTAGATCAATCATAAAAAAAGAGGAGAATTGTTTCTCCTCTTTTTACTGATATCTAATACACTAAATTTGTTTACTTCGTTAGGCAAAATAGATGAAAAACCAGCTAGTACCTCTTAGTAAATAATATCAAGAAACGCTACTTGACTTCTTCAAACTGTTTGATCGTCTCTTTGTCCAAATGCTTTTTAAGCAGTGTAAAGAAGTCGATAAATCGGCTGGGTTTTTCTTGTTTTGAGGCAAAGGTTTGTAATTCTTCGTAGAACAGCGCCCATCCTATTTCTTCTCCCACCTTGTACAAGCTTACAGCACCTTTGTTTACTTCGAGATAATCGGTATCATCTGCGTACAGCAAGCTAGGTTCTGTATTTGGCTCATTGTTACGGTCTTTACCGTATTTATCCATTTTCTTTTTAGTGAGTAGTTGGACGGCTTCTTGACCAAAGATCGTTTTTACAAACTGTAACCCGATGGCTTCTGGTAAGGCTTTGACAAACATATCAGCTCCTTGTACATTAGCGATACTGAGTTTCTTTTGAATCCACAAGCTTGCCAAGCCACTTCCAATCGTTTGATAAATATAAGCTTTCTCTTGCAACCCTTTCGTATCAGCTACCCAGCCTTCTTTCTCTGACAAAACAATCGTATTGGCAAACGTATACTTTGGTTCTTGCCAACGGTGGACTTCTACGAGTTGTAATTGCTTTGCAACAGCACCTTTCCCAAACTGTTATTCAATTAAAGCAACTACCTTTTATAAGTCGTCTTTGTACTTTTCTACATTTAACGTATGCGAGGGTTTATGTAAAATAGTATACGCCGTTTTATTGGCTTTACCCGTTAGCCTCTGATAGTCAGACGAACCTAAGTGCCAATTGAAAACCTGCGGTGTTTTGATTGCGTAATAAGCTACTGTTCGCTTCGCTTGCTCTTCCATTTTGAGAAGCTGACCGGCTGCGAAAGGGATTTGTCCCTTTTTTGTACTGATGGTAATGCTACCTGTTACCAAATCTGCATCGGTTGTAAAAGTATTCTGCGATAAACCCATAGCATTGTCAATACCAGCTTTTCTAGAGGTAAGTTTTTTTATACCTTGCTCTTCTCGTTTTCGGTTTTCTAATAATTCTTTGTTACTATCGTAACCAATGACTGGTAGGAAATCTTGTACGCTACCGAAGCTACCCTGGTAGGTAATATCGGCTTGAAATTCATTTTGTGTAAAACCCACGTACTGTTTTTCCGCTTTCAAGTTGAGGTTGAGTAAACGATCCTTTCGGTTTTTAGAAGGTACTAAATAGGCGGTAAGGTTCTGCACGTTGTCTTCTTTAACAAGTTGAAGGGCTTTTCCATCCATTGTCAGACTCTTTACTGCTACAAAATCTTTCCAATTGAGGTATAGTGTATCTATCCCTAGACGATTTTCTAAAATCAGATTTGCCTCAAATGTAGCTTTTCTAATTGAAGGAAATAAATCAATCTTTAAATCAACCTTGCTGTATTTGGGTTGAGGCTTTGCCTCTATATACTTGTATTTTTTTTCGTACAGTGCATCTAAACGCTCTTCTTCAGCTTCTGGTGTAAAGTTTCCGTTTTGATAAACATTTTTACTTACAAAGGACATCAATACGATAAAAACACTAAAACTCATTGCTAGTACTACCTTGGAGAGGGGGTGGAGCTGTTTGTTAGTAAAGGAAATACGATTGCGCCATTTTTTCTCTGAACCTCTTTTCCATAGCCATATGCCAGCCATTGTAAAGACTGCCCCAAGAGAAAGCCATAAGAAGAAAAACCAAGTAGCACCCTGCTGAAAAATACCATATCCACTCATTTCAGAATAATCTTCTATACCTGGCGTAAAACCAAAACCTACCCGTAAGTCTTCCAAAATACCCAAGTCAAACGAAACGATAAGAAATAGAAATGTACCTACACCTAAAATATGAGTAAGAATTCGCTTTCCGCTTAAGGCAGCCACAAAAAATACCCAGGAAGCCCACAAAATAAAATTGAGAAATGCCCAGCGATGAAGCAGTAGATCTTCGGCAAAACGTCCTAAATCAATGTAAGCAGCCCCTCCAAGTAATATTTGAGTGAAAATGGAGATAGCAATAAAGCTGAGGCTCAATACGAAAGCAAGCCCAATAATAGCTACGAAACGAGAAAGCTGCGTGACCCAAATAGGAACAGGTAACGTATCTGTAATTTGCCAAATATTGACCGTTTTATCTTTAAAAAAGAGCTCGCCAGCCCAAATCATAACAAGCATAGTAACAAAAACACCCCACTGCAAGCGAAAGAAAGTCATATTGCTACTGATCGGAACTTCTTTTCCGATGTAGTAGGTCGCATTCCAAGTGACATTTTGTAAGAAAATCATCAATAAAATGATTCCTAAAATAATCTTGAAAGAAGTAGGCCGTACAATATTCAAAAACTCTAGCTTAGATAGCGACCAAAGCTTGGTCAGGAAGTTAGTCAATTGGAATTGCTTCGCCACTCGAGGTAGTTTTACTGAAGGTAGTACGGAAAGATTTCTATTTTCTTCGCTAATTTTTTTAGATTGATTGGTTCCTACTTGAATAAAATACTTGAAGGAAAATTTAAAATAAGCTAAAAACGACAAGAGTATAGCCACTCCTAACCAAAGTAGTCGATTAGTCAGTATATATCCTGAAAGCTCAAAATAGGCGGTATTCTTTTCTAAAGGTGTTTGTAAGTCGGTGTAGTTTTGGGCAGCAACGTAACCACCTGGATCGACAATTAGATAAGCCAAGAGGTTATTTCCTCCGCCAGTTTCATAAGAGGTTTGTGCAATCAAGAAAATAATCACTACTACAAAAACAGCGAGGTAACTGGTGGCTATTCGCCTTGTAAATACTACAGCAAAGAATACGATCGCCACATAAAAAAGTAAATTGGGAACAGTAAACAAAAGCCATCCGTGAATGATTTGTCCGAAAGGGGTAGACCCAAAGCGGACTGCTTCGCCAATACCTGAATAAGGTAAAAGTAGATGACCAATAACCAAACCGGTACTAATGATAACCAGATATAAAAAGGCAGCCGAAAATCGCCCGATAAAGAAGTGCTTATCGTTGATGGGCATGGCATACGTCCATTGTGCAGATTTGTATTGTATATCTTTGTAAAGAACAGCACCCGTCGAAATAGCAATAATGATAATCATGAGCATTCCCATAGAGGCATAATTCCTGTAAATAATGCTGGGGGCGTTCATCAATACCTGTTCGTTGGCAAAGTAATCAAAACTACCTTTTGCATACCAAATCGCTTGAAAGACAAGCATCAGAAAGAAAATGAGCGAAACCCAAGAAAAAAGGCGTTGTTTGAGTTCGCTTTGTATAATAGAAAGTATAATTCTCATCGTTAATTCTCGCTTAAAATTTTAAAATAGGCATCTTCCAGAGAAGGTGCTTTAGCGTCAAATTCGCCTGCTGGGGCGTCGTCTGCCAATACTGTAATCATCATCCTCCCTGCAAAAAAACGATGTGAGATGACTTTGTACTTTTCTTGGTATTCAGCAAGCATTTTCTTATCTATAGGTACTTCATAAAGCTTTCCTCGTAAGGCTTCTTCTATTTCGCTTGGTTTCCCTGTTAAGACTACTTTTCCTTTTCCAATAATGGCCATATCGGTACAGAGGGTACTAACGTCTTCTACGATATGTGTAGAGAGAATCACCACTGCGTTTTCTCCTAATTCGGACAAGAGGTTATAAAAGCGGTTACGTTCCATAGGATCCAGGCCCGCCGTTGGTTCATCTACGATAATTAGTTCAGGGCTGCCGATCAGGGCTTGGGCAATACCAAAGCGCTGTTTCATGCCACCAGAATAACCATCTAACCTTTTGTTCCTGACCTCATAGAGATTGACTTTTTGGAGTAGTGCCTCTACGGTATCTTTTCGTTCTCCTTTCTGTACGATGCCTTTCATATCGGCAATATGGAAGAGTAACTCTTCTGCAGTAACGTTAGGATACACGCCAAATTCTTGTGGTAGATAACCAAGCGTTTTCCGAAGTACCTCAGGTTGCTTCAGTACATCAATACCGTTAAAATGAACGCTTCCACTATCAGGATCTTGTAGGGTAGCGATCGTACGCATTAGAGTGGATTTTCCCGCTCCGTTCTGACCTAATAAGCCGAACATTCCTCTTTCAATGGTAAGGCTAACATTATCAAGTGCCTGAACACCATTGCTATATTTTTTTGATAAATTTTTTATTTCTAATTGCATCTTTAAACTATAAAATAAAGGGTATTAAACGTTTTGTTTTTTGTTGGTAAGCAGCGTACTGCTCACCAAACTGCTTCTTCATCATCGCTTCTTCTTGTCCTACTCTTATAAAATAGAGCAAGCCGAAACCAAACATACCTGAAAAGCCAGCTACCCAATTGGGTAACAAACAGGCTTGTAGAATCACCCACAGCCAAATAGCGCTATACATCGGGTGGCGAATATATTTGTAAACGCCGCCGTCTACGATGTGATGTCCTTGGCGAATTTCTAAGGAAGGAGACCAGTTCTTTCCTAAGTCTTTGTGTGAACGATAAAAAAGCCACAGGGTAGGTAATATTAATGAAAACCCTAGAATGTGAATACCAATAGGTAGCTGATAATTGGCAAAAGAAAACAGCGGCGTTAGTACATAGACCACTGGTATAAGCGCCATTCCTAGAAAGGCAGCACTCAGTAATATCTTCTCTTGAGTGGTTTTTTGGTCGGTAGTGATGGTATTTTTCTTTTGTTCACGGTTAAAGGGATAGCGAATAATCCAAGTTCCTACCCAGAAGAGCATAAATACTACTTTTAAAATCCACGCTTCCATCATTGAGATGATTTAGGTTTATGATCCTTTAAAGATTTTATTATGTAGGCTTCCCATAAAGACAGTTTAGCCTACTATGAAATAAAGATAATACATATATTTATGATACACTAATTTAATTATTAGTCTAATCTAAATTAAAATTATTAAATATTAATATATATATATTTTAATCTGCTAAAAATTGAATTTACTGGAAGCAAGACAAGAGAACGAATAATACAAATGGCTAACTTCATAGCATCAAAATTTAGCGGTTAAGGAAGTTCCGAAGGTGCGAGGAAGTCCATAGTTGCCAAATATCGCAGCGCCCGAAACAGAGTAACCATAACTTATATAAACAACATCAGTAATATTTTTGGCCCAAAGAGCGAGTTCAAAGTTTTTGTTACCTACTACTAGGCGCCCGCCCAAAAGGCCATATGCGGGTACAGCGGCAGTATTTTCTGGGTCTAAGAACATCTCGCTCTGGTACTGATAATCTAGAGCGAGATTGGATTTCCACTTGGCGGAAATATTGAAGGTATAATCGAGCATCAGGTTAGCTGTCCAGTTGGGAGATACCACCTGCTCATTACCTTCGTTGTCAAAAGTGGCTATATTAACGCCATCAGCGGTGAATTGGTATTCATAATCTGTAAATTCAGTTTGTAAATACCCTACGCTACCCATAAAGTTCAATCCTTTGGCTACGACTAACTCAGACTCTAGCTCTAACCCATAGCTACGTGAATTACCGATATTTTCTCTACCAAAAGCGACAGTAGCTATATCAAGTATAGTAAACAGTTGCTGTCCTTGGTAAGTAATGTAAAAAGCAGAAGCATTGATTCTGGCTCTATTGTTCCAGAGCGTATTTTTTGTACCTATCTCGTAGTTCCAACCAAACTCAGGATCAAAGGCAGCTAGCCCCTCATCGGCCACAAAGGGATTTACCCCACCAGGACGATAACCTCTTGCTACATTGACGTAGTAGAGGTGGTTGTCGGTTGATTGGTAAGCTAAATTAACCTTAGGAGAGATCGCGTCAAACTCGGTTTGCTTATCAAATTGAGAAGGAACAGCGCCTAATGCTGGATAAATGAAGGCTTCTCCATCTTTTTCAAATCTTCTACTTGCTTCTAAGCTACTGTTTTCCAGTTCGTAGCGTAATCCTGCTGTAAAGGTTAGCCTTTCAGTAAGATCGTACTCTGCTTGCCCAAATACAGAGAAGCCATTCTGGACAATGGTGTTATCATCGATTTGTGTATAAGGGTACTGAGCAGCTATTTCAGGTGTCGGGGCAAAAAAGGCGTTGTCCTGTCCATTTTCTATTCGGCTATCACTAATTCGCTCGATATGATAAAAATAAAGACCACCTGTCCATCTAAACCTACGTTCAGTATTAGAGGCAATTCTCAGCTCTTGGCTGATGGTGTATAAATCTTCTTCTTGAAGCAGTACCTCTTGAATGGCCAATTCTGAAAAGTCAAAGTCGTCGTTACTTCTTGAAAGGTTGGTCATCTGAAAGGCGGTAATAGCGTCGAAACTGAAGTTGTTGCCATCGTAGCCTGCTTTAAAAGCATTGTTGTAAGTGTCAGTAGAGTAGATTCCATTGGTATTCTGACGGGTTTCGTAAGGATGGTTGGCCACCAGAGAATCTATGACTTGCCCGGTTGCCCCAAAACCACCGATAAGCGCATAGGCTATATTCTCCCTATTTTCTACACCCGCATTGAGCGTAAAAGACCAATAGTTGTTGGGTAGAAACGTAAGGCGCAAATTCCCTGCGTATACTTCTCTACCTAGCAGCTCGGTATTATCAAAAGTATTTTCGACGTAGCCATCTCTTCCTGTGGCTCCTCCGTTAATTCTCGCGAATAATTTATCTTTTACGATGGGTAGGCTGAGACCTGCCTGAAAGTCATATTGGTTTAAGTTACCATAGCCTGCTGTTACAAAACCAGTGGTATAATTGGTAGGCTTTTTACTCACAACGTTGATAACCCCGCCAATTGAATTTCTACCATAAAGCGTTCCTTGGGGGCCTTTCAAAATTTCAATCCGCTCAATGTCATTGAAATAGGTAGGAAATGAGCCTATATTGAATAAAGGGACATCATCTACATACATCCCTACAATAGGCGTATTGTCAATCGTGGTGATACCACGCATAGCAACCAGAGGAAAAGCAGAGCCTCCATCATCATAGACTTGAAAATTAGGCGTAATACGTCCCAACTCATTGACGTTACTAATTTGGAGCTGCTCAATCTTTTCTGCATTAATGGCGGTTACCGATAAAGGTACCTTCTGTAAACGTTCCTCTCTCTTTTGTGCAGAGATCACTATTTCGCCTAACTGCTGTGCTGAGGTTTGAAGCTCGAAATTGACCGTGATGGATTGGCCTTGTAGTTGGATTTCTTGAAATCGTGTGCCGTATCCAATAAAACTGGCCGATAGGGTGTACTTACCTGCTGGAACCTCTGCGATAGTGAAATTACCTTCTCCGTTTGTGATAGCCCCCCACGAGGTATTCAAGATTTGTACGGTAACACCTGGTAACGAGATACCCTGCTCATCTTTGACTGTTCCGGTCACTGGGCTAGTTTCTTGGGCAACACTCCTGAACGTCAATAAAGACAGGCATACAATAACGATATAATTAAAGTTCATCTCTTTAGGAAAATAGGTTGTTGTTCTTGTTTAGACTAATTATAAATAAAACAATGTTGCAAGTTTAGAAAAAGCTTCCTAAGTTAGCTTACGTAAGACGGAGTAAAACCTACGCGAAAGGGAATAAGACAGGGGATATGAAAACAAAATTACATAATATAGATTTAGAAGAACTCTTTATAGAAGCAGAATACCCCCAAGGTTTTCACGATAGTACTCATGACATTGTAGAGCGGGTTTTTTCTGCAGATGTTTTCTTAGGAATGGGCTTTTACAGAGAGCTTTTTTTTGAGGGAATACATATTGGCTATGGAGATATAAAGCTTGCCAATGATACCCAAATTCGCTTTGAGAGCGACTTTGAAACGGTTGAGATGCACTTCACACTGAATGGCCACACACGAACGTCAGACAGTCCTTTCCATCAGGAAGTGCAATTTCGAACAAATGAACATAATATCTTTTACACAAAAGGATTTGAAGGAAATACACACTGGCAAGCCAATACTGAAACCATTATCTTTGAAGTCAACTTGCTTCCCAGCTTTTTTAATAAGTACTTTCCAGCTTTATTATTACCGTTTAGGAAGTTTGCAAAAAGAATTGCTAAAGAAGAGTCTACCTCTTTACAATCACAGAATCTACCTATAACTCCTGCTATGCATCTACTTATTCAGGAAATTATTCATTGTGATCGTGTTGGGGTTTTCAAAAAAATTTTTTTAGAGTCAAAAGTGATTGAATTACTGCTCTTACAACTTGAGCAAATCCAGCATTACGAGAAAGCATCCGTGCCAAAGCTTAAGAAAGTAGATATAGAGAAAATGCACGCCGCAAAAGAGATTATTTTACATAACCTACGTACGCCAACAAGCCTCAAAGAGCTAGCTAAGGATGTAGGCACCAATGAGTTTACACTCAAAAAAGGATTTAAAGCGTTATTCGGAAATACTGTTTTTGGCTTTTGGAACGAAGTGAGGATGAAAGAAGCAAAGTATTTACTATTAGAGGGGGAGAAAAGTGTTGCGGAGGTTGCTTCTTTGGTGGGTTATAAAAATCCACAGCATTTTACAGCAGCTTTCAAACGGCAGTTTGGCGTTGTTCCCAGTAAGTTGAGGTAAGTCTTACCACTTACCTTTTCAAGTAAAATAGCACTTTCCTCTACATAGAAACTACTAATTGCTGTAGGAAAAGTGCTATTTTTTTAGTGTAATGAATCAGAAAATAGCTACTATTTAGCTTTTTTCTATCGCTGCAATCTTTTTCTTAACTACTTCTCGTTTCTCATCCATCCCCAACTGATCATAAGCGATAGCCAACAAGTCTAAAATATCGAGGTCTTTTTGTTCCATTTGATGCGCCTTTTCTAAGTAGGGTAGGGCATCTTTTAAAGCTACTTCAATTTCTTGGTTAACTGCTTTAGTTTCTTCAGGAGTAGGCGTCTTTTCTGCATTGGTTAACTTCTTTGAGGCACGACTTGCTTTATCGTAATGAAGTCTTCCTAAATTCGCAACAAAAGTAAAATCATCAGGAAAGAATTTATAAGCATTCTCATAGACCTGTAGTGCCTTATCGTGTTGTTTTTCAATGAGGTAGAGCTCTCCTAAGATAAGATGAAGGTCTTTATCTTTTTCATTTTCTTTGATGGCCTCTTGTATTAGGTTAGCCGCCTTGTCTATTTCTTTCTTATCTCTGTAGGTAACAGCTACATTGATGTAATGTGGTCTTTTTTGTGTATAGGGAATATCTAAATCCAATAGTTTTTCGGCGAAGAAGAGGTAATCATCTGTCTTTTTGGCTTCCAGAGACATGACACTTCCGTAGCTTAAGGCTGTTGTATCTTTTGGGTTAATTTCGTGTGCAACTTTTAAGTCTTCAATTGCCCTATCAAGATCTTTTTCCTTATACATAGAAACCGCATGGTTGATGGCAATAGGCTGTAGATTTTCGATACCCTGTTGCGCATCCTTATAATACCCTTTTTTATCTTCTTCTAGCGTCTTAGCTTTTTGGTAGGCTTCATAGGCTACATCAATCGCTTTTTTGTCGAGCGCTAAGTAAGGTAAATTAGGATCAGAAGCAGCGATACGTGCGTAGATTTCTCCTCTATAATACCAAGTTTTGGCTTTTCTGGCAGACTTCTCATTATTCGTCGCCTTATCTATATTCGTCTTTGCTTTATCAAGTACACCTTGCTGCATTTCCATCACAGCACTGCTGGTTTGTGCCCAGGCGGTGTAGGTAAGGAGTACCAATACTATGCTGGTACATATGATTCTTTGATTCATAAGAAAATTGAAATTTAAGATAAGAGATTTATGTTATACAAACTTTTAACGTTAGGATGATTTTATTTATTCTGTTTCGGTTACTTCATCTTCTAAAGCCTCTATTTCTTCAACAGGTTCTATCTTAGCGATAGAGGAAATTTCATCATTTTTATTAAGACGGATAATTTTAACCCCTTGGGTAGCTCTTCCCATCACACGGAGTTCATTTATCTTCATACGGATGGTAATGCCTGATTTATTGATGATCATCAGTTCATCAGTATCTACTACGTCCTTGATGGCGACAAGGTTCCCTGTCTTCTCAGTGATGTTCATGGTTTTTACGCCTTTTCCACCTCGGTTGGTAATACGATAATCGCTTACTTCTGAGCGTTTTCCGTAGCCCTTTTCTGAGACAACTAGGAGCTGGGTATCTTCTTGAGAAACACATACCATACCGATTACGTGTTCGTGGCTTTCTTCTAAACGAATCCCTCTTACACCCGTTGCCATTCTTCCCATAGGTCGCACACCCTCTTCGTGGAAGTGGATGGCTCTGCCTGAGTTAACAGCAATAATGATATGACTGTCTCCATTGGTAAGACGTACTTCTAGTAGTTTATCCCCCTCATTAATGGTAATAGCATTGATACCATTTTGACGTGGTCTGGAGTAGGCTTCTAAGCTGGTTTTTTTAATGGTGCCATTTTGTGTACACATCACTAAAAAGTGATTATTGACATAATCGGGATCATTGAGGGTTTCTACGTTGATGACCGCTCTTACGTTGTCATCCGTTTCCATCTGGATCAGGTTCTGAATGGCTCTTCCTTGAGAGGTCTTGCTTCCTTCAGGAATGGTATATACTTTTAACCAAAATACTTTTCCTTTCTCAGTAAAAATGAGTAGGTAGTTGTGATTGGTAGCGACAAAAAGGTGTTCTGTAAAATCATCCTCTTTTGTTTTTGCCCCTTTCGACCCAACACCCCCTCTGCTTTGTACCCTGTATTCGCTTAGTGCAGTTCTTTTGATATACCCTCCCTGCGAGATAGTAATCACCATAGAATCATTTGGAATCATGTCCTCATCTCTAAATTCTTCGGCAGCATGTACAATCTCACTTCTACGCTCATCTCCATACTTTTCTTGCATCTCTTTAAGCTCTTCTTTGATGATGGTCATCCGCTTGGATTCATCATTAAGAATCTCTTTAAGCTGCGCAATGGTTGCTTGAATTTGATTATTCTCTTCAACAATCTTGTTTCGCTCGAGACCAGTAAGTTTCTGTAGGCGCATATCGAGAATTGCCTTGGCTTGTATCTCAGTGAGTGAAAACTGGCTAACTAATTGTAATCTTGCTTCTTCAGGATCTTTGGCGGCTCTAATGAGCGTTATAATCTCGTCTAGGTTGTCTAAGGCCACCAATAAGCCTGCTAAAATATGGGCTCTCTTCTCCGCTTCGTTTAGTTCATATTGCGTTCTACGGACTACTACTTCGTGGCGATGTTCTATGTAATAATGAATTAACTCTTTCAAGTTAAGTGTCATCGGCCTCCCTTTTACAAGGGCTACGTTATTGATACTAAAGGTAGACTGGAGCTGTGTGTATTTATAGAGATTGTTAAGGACAACATTAGGAATTGCGTCTTTTTTTAACTCGTATACGATACGCAAGCCATCTCGATCAGATTCATCGCGTATATCAGAAATACCTTCGATTCGCTTATCACGTATCAAGTCTGCTGTTTTTTCGATTAAGTTGGCTTTATTAACTAGGTAAGGAATTTCAGTAACAATAATCTGCTCTTTACCAGACCGTGTTGTCTCAATTTCTGCACGCCCTCTCATAATGACACGCCCTCTTCCTTTTTCGAAGCCTGCTCTTACACCTTGATAACCATAAATAATACCACCAGTTGGAAAGTCAGGAGCTAAGACGTACTCCATCAACTCAGCCACCGTAATTTCTGGATTATCAATGTAGGCCAAAATACCAGTGGTAAGCTCATTGATATTGTGAGGCGCCATATTGGTAGCCATTCCCACGGCAATACCAGAAGTTCCGTTCATCAATAAATGAGGAATTTTAGAAGGTAATACGATAGGCTCTTGTAGAGAGTCATCAAAATTAGGTTGAAAATCAACGGTATCTTTGTTGAGATCGATTAGAAGCTCTTCAGCAATCTTCTGCAAGCGTGCCTCAGTGTAACGCATCGCTGCTGGAGAATCACCATCAATGGAACCAAAATTCCCTTGACCATCTACCAACGGATAGCGTAAAGACCACTCTTGCGCCATACGTACCATTGTGTCGTATACAGAAGCATCACCGTGGGGATGGTACTATCCTAATACTTCTCCTACGATTCTTGCGGATTTTTTGTATGACTTATTATGATATAATCCTAGTTCGGCCATTCCGAAAAGTACGCGTCGATGAACGGGTTTAAGGCCATCTCTCACATCGGGTAAGGCGCGTGATACGATTACTGACATAGAATAGTCGATGTAAGCATTACGCATTTCATCTTCTATGTTAATAGGAATAATGTTAGGCTGATCCAAATGATTATCCATGTATAAAATATGTTAAATGATAAAGCATTAATATCGTCATTTACTACGCTAAAAACAGACGTAGTAGAGTAGGGGTATCTAAAAAAAGATTACGTGAAATCTCCCAATAGATTTTCTGTAATCTTTCGTGTCGCAATTTAGCAAAAATATGTGTTATTTGGTAATGATTTTTTGAAGTTGTTGCTTGTTCTTACCTGAATAGCGATGTTTCTCCATATCTTTGTATTTAAGCCCTTCTTCGGTGCGGTAGCGTTTTTTGAAGATACGCCTCCACCAAGGTACGCCTCTGTAAACGGGTAGGGTAGAGCTAATACTTTTAGGGCCTGTTTCTTGGTCGGCGTTTTGTTCTTTTTTACGTTTTCTTTTACTTTTCTTACGGGGTTCATCATCTTCGTTTAGAGAAGACTGTGCAGGATCGTCGGGATCATTGAATAATTTATCATCTTCTGTAAGTTCTTCGTCCATTCTTTCTGCACCACCTATCCCACTGTTATCTGAGGTTGTAACAATAGTGCTATCACTCTCATTTTTTTTCCTCTTTTTAAATACACCTCCTAGCAAGCCTTTTTTCTCTTTTTCTTCAGCTTTAGGATCTGCATTGAAGTTAGCGGGAAGGGGAGCATCTTTTCGAATTACTTCACCCGTTTGGTCATTTTCTGCACCGAAGAAGTGTTGATGATCCAATACCATTTCGCAAGAGGCAATAGGACATTTCTTACTACATTGTGTAGTAAGGAGTGCAAAAACTACAATAGAAAGAATAGTTCTCTTCAATGATTTACAAGTTTATTCACACTACTATGTATCAAAAACTTCTCCAAGTACTTATTAGTTGGACTGTGCATCGGCCTGAAACAGATGTACATCAGTTTGAGGGTAAGGAAAACTGATGTTATTTTCAGCAAAAGCATTGTTTACTTTTTCCTTAAACTCAAAATATATGTTCCAATAGTCTTCTACTTTACACCAAGGTCTTGCCACTATATTAATTGCACTATCCCCAAATTCTGAGAGTCCTACAAAAGGAGCGGGGTCTTTCAGAAACCGAGATTCTGCTTGGATCAGTCCTTCTAATACTTCTTTTACTTTTTTAATATCATCATCGTAGCTCACACCAAAAGTGAAATCCATTCTTCTGGTTCCTTCTATAGTATAGTTGATAATGTTACCATTGGCTAATGGGCCATTGGGAATTACTACTAATTTATTATCGGGTGTATTGAGAAGGGTATGAAACATTTGTATACTTTTCACTGATCCTGCTTCACCTTGTGCTTCGATGTAGTCACCGATACGAAAAGGGCGAAGAATGAGAATGACTACGCCTCCCGCTAGGTTTGATAAACTACCTTGGAGTGCCAAACCCACTGCAAGCCCTGCCGCTCCAAGTACTGCAATGAAAGAGGAAGTTTTGATACCTACAAGTCCTGCAATACTTATAAAAAGTACTACTTTAAGTAAAATACTAACTAATGAGCTTAAGAAGGGATGTACATTGGCATCAATACTCGACTTGTTTAGGAAACTAAGAAAATATTTTTTAAGCACTTTTATAAGCCACAAACCTACAACGAGGGTAAGGATAGCTAGTGCCAGCTTAGGGGCATATTCTGTAGCGAGTGAGATTGATTGATTAATGATTTTATCGACGTAATCCATGGTGTATTAAAGGTAAAAGGTATGCCTATGTATCTTTTTTGAGGTTTCTGAGCGTTTTGAGTTGCTTTTTGAGCGAAGTAATTTCTTTGGTAAGATCACTCGCTTTTTTCTCAAAATCTTCTTTTAGTTTATTAGCCTGTTTACTATTCGCAAAAAAACCTAAGTTATTATTCAATACGGTTAATTCTTCTTCTAGTTGCTTTACTTTTCTACGAATGCTTTCCTCTTTCCTATCAAAACTTCTGGAATTTCCTTTGCCTCGCCCCGCTGTAAGGGAAAGTTCTGCTTCAATTTGTAAGGTTTCTTTTTCTTCTTCACTCAGAGAAGAAAGGTGTTGTATGTATTGTGCAATTGCCTCTTGAAAACGATCGGCAATCTTATCTTTTTGTTTTCTTGGCACGAAACCAATACTTTTCCAAGTATCAATAAAACCTTTAATCGCTTTACTAGGTGTAGTCGTCGTAGCTTCTTTGGCTGAGCTTTCAATTTCTTCGCAGAGGGTGAGCTTCTTCTGAAAGTTTTCTTTATATACTTTGTCACGATCGGCAAACTTCTGCCTTCTTCCCTCAAAAAAGTTATCCAGCAATGTTCGAAACTTGGTAACAACTTCCTCTTTCTTTTTCTCAGGTACGGGGCCAATGGTTTTCCATTGTTGTTGTAAATGCTTAAGTTCCTCGGCAGCTTTTTCTGTCTCCTCTTCGTTCTGATTATCTACTACTTCTTGTGCTTTCTGAAGCAACACTAGTTTTTTCTGAAAATTCTCTTCTCGCAGTTCATCCAATTGCTTAAAGAATTCGCCTTTATGGCGAAAGAAAGTTTTGAAAGAAGCCCAGAAAGCTTTCGTTACTTCTTTGGCTTTTTCACGAGGGAGCATACCAATTGCTTCCCATTTCTTTTGGATGGCTAAGAGTTCTTGGGTTTTTTCGTTCCAAGCTTTGATCTTATCCGATTGAAAGTCTTCAAAAATCTTCACCTCTGCACAAAGTGCTTGCTTATGCACTAAGTTCTCTTGCATCTCTTCTTTAAAGCGTTCTGACTGGGCACGCTTTTTATCATAAATAGCGTCTGAGGCGGCCTTAAAACGCTCCCATATTTTTTCTTGTTCCTCTTTAGGTACAGGGCCAATGTGTTTAAACTCGTGATGTAGTTCATTGAGCACCTTCACTGCTTCCTTAATATCATCACCTTGGCTAAGGTGTTCTGCCTTTTCGCAAAGCACTATTTTTGCCTCAAGGTTTTTCTTTCTGTCGAGCTCTTTTAGCTCATTATACAAGCTTTGATTGTTATAGTAAATGTCAAGTAAAGCATTATAACTCGCCCACAAGTTTCTGAGCATCCCTTTTGGTACATTCCCAATCTCTTTCCACTCGCTTTGAATAGCTTTGATTTCTTGTATACTATTTGCCGTTTCGGTACTATTAATAACGCCCCTTAGTTTTTCTATCAAGGCCTGTCTGGCCTCAAGGTTTTTTTGTAAGGTAGCTTCTGCTGTTTTTTGCTCTTCGTCTTTGCGTTTTTTTAAGGCTTGATAGAGTTGAGAAAACGCAGCAGTAGTATCATCTCCCTTATAAGCAAAGTCACTTTCTTCACCTCCTTCTGCTAAGAATTTTTCTAGGGCTTCATTTTTTTCTTGCTCAACAATTTCATCAAAGACCTTTTTGATTGCTATTACGCGCTCAAATGCGGTGGCTAATCCTTGTTCTGGAATTTGCGATTGCCATTGTTGTGCTGCTTGGTAAAGGGCGTCTTTATTATAGTCACTATAGTCTTCCTTCGTTTCTTCCTGTTCAATAGAGGTATTTTCTGTTGTAGAGGAAGTTGATACTTCTTCAGGATGAGACTCTTGGGAAGTAGGTTCTTCCATTGATTCTTTATCAATATCTTTCTCGTCGATGTTCATACGTTTAGGATTTAAACGTTCACAAAAAGGCTAATCACAAACATAAAGATAAGAAAACTCTTTTAAAACACATTCATAACGATATTTTTATTGTAATTTTTTAAAGATTCGACGAAATATGTACTTTTGAAATAAAAATATATGCCGAAGATATATGAAAAAAATAGCAGATATTAGAAAGGAGTATACCTTAAAGGAACTGTCTATTGAGATGGTAGCACCCAACCCATTTGACCAATTTGAAAGTTGGTTTAAAGAAGTACTGGCGGCTGAAGTATTGGAACCTAATGCAGTATTTTTAGCAACAGCTTCCAAAGCGGGTATTCCTTCTGGAAGGGTAGTATTATTGAAAGGAATAGAAAAAAATCAACTGGTATTTTTTACTAATTATGAAAGCCAAAAAGGAAAAGAACTTGCTGAGAATCCAGTAGCTTCCTTGACATTTTTTTGGGCTGAGTTAGAAAGGCAGGTGAGGGTAGTAGGAGAGGTAAAACGTATGGACGAATCGTATTCAACTAACTATTTTCATAGCAGACCTTTTGAAAGTCAATTAGGTGCTTGGGCCTCACAGCAAAGTAGTAAAATTGCAAGTAGAACTATAATTGAGCAAAACTTTGAATCGCTCAAAGAAAAATACCAAGGAAAAGAAATACCCAAACCAGCTTTTTGGGGAGGCTATGGATTACAACCACACATTTTTGAATTTTGGCAAGGGCGAGCAAGTCGATTACACGATCGTATTTTTTATGAAAAGAGTGATAAAAATAATTGGGTAATTAGTCGCTTGGCACCCTAGTGAAATAAGCAGAAAAAGATGGTGTTATATTTGTAGAATAGACAGAAGTTTTACTATATTTGCATCACTTTTCAGCAGGAAAAAGACGGGATGTAGCGTAGCCAGGTCATCGCGCCACATTTGGGATGTGGAGGTCGCAGGTTCGAATCCTGCCATCCCGACATATAACGAGAAAGGTTCCGTAGCTCAACCGGATAGAGCAACTGCCTTCTAAGCAGTAGGTTCCAGGTTCGAGTCCTGGCGGAATCACAAATGGTGAGGTGCCTGAGAGGCCGAAAGGAGCGGTTTGCTAAACCGTCGTACGGTTAACCCCGTACCGCGGGTTCGAATCCCGCCCTCACCACTGCAGATGCCAAACCTCTTGTATATATATACAAGAGGTTTTCTTTTTTTGAAGACACGTTAAGAGGATGTTAATGAACAGTGTTTTTGACCTGATTACTAGTAAGCACTTAGGTGAACAAATAATTTTCTTTATGTTTAAGATAGTTAG
>ERZ1740058.582-NODE-582-length-25939-cov-6.217548_pt1 | contig 25939 bp, 22 predicted proteins | sample MGYA00581745_ERZ1740058 | MGnify/ENA primary metagenome ERZ1740058 (study PRJEB43018, sample SAMN04849742) | marine metagenome | isolation source: floating plastic debris | place: Pacific Ocean | collected 2008-08-30 | study: EMG produced TPA metagenomics assembly... | reverse complement strand
TTAACGCTAGGTTTATACCGCAAATTCGGTCAACCTATTTCAGGCATAGACAGGTCCAAGCGTATAACCTTCACCCTTCGTTATCTGATTCGTGAATCACTTTGCCACATATCGGCGTTAGAACCGAGTGCTTCTTTCAGCGGTTGGGTAATCTGATTAAGTTCTTCTACCAAATCATTAGATAAGGAGATAGTCATAGCTGCTACGTTGTCTTTTACCTGATCAGGGTTTCGTCCGCCTACGATGATACTACCCATACCGGGTTGAGCTAGCAGCCAGGCCATGCTGAGGTGCGTCATCGAGATGCCTTCCCGCTCGGCTAGTTGGTGAATTTGACCAATGGCTTCAAACGTCTTTACTTCCTGTCCCGCTTCGCTGTGACGGGCTTGGGATCGTTCTGAAGAAAAGTGGCGCGAACGAGCACGATCATCCGGGACTTCTTTGGGGTTATGAAACTTACCGGCTAGTAACCCCTGCATAATGGACGAATAGCTAAGTACCGGAATATTATGCCTCCGACAGCTAGGTAGTATCTCGTACTCAATAGCCCGCCAAAGTAAATTGTAGGGTAACTGATTACTAGAAATTTCTTTAGTAGTTTGAAGAGCTTCGGTTAAGTCTTGCTGGCCAAAGTTAGAAACCCCAAAGGCCCGAATTTTTCCTTCCTGCTTCAAATCCACCAATGCCCCCATGGTCTCTTCTACCGGAATGTCGTGGTTGGGCCAATGGAGTTGCAGCAAATCCAGATGATCAGCTTTCAGGGCCTGAATGCGCGCTTCGCAGGCTTTCTTCACATCATCGTAGTGGAAATCATCGGGCACAATCTTCGTGGCGATTACAATCTTATCGTATACATCGCCCAATGCTTTATGGATCATCCGTTCGGATTCTCCATTGCCGTAGGCCTGAGCAGTATCGAAAAAGTTGATGCCTTGTTCGTAAGCTTCGCGCAGCGCAGCCAGAGAATCTTTTTCCTCCTGATGCCCCCAGTTAAAGCCCCCCACAATGGCCCAGGCTCCAAAAGTGAGACGGGTTACGGTGAGGTCGCTATGGGGTAAAGTAATGGTTTGCATAGTTGTTAGGTTATTCCGGGCGCTTAAGATAGTAAAATTTTGAAAGGAGGCTGATAACCGTTCTATGAGCGCAGCACATCTCCTAAATTTTTGGTATCTTCAGTTCAACCAACCATCAATTTAATCCGCCATGAAAGAATACCTTATTCTGGGTGGTACTGGCATGGTCGGTAGCCACTTGGTACAGCAACTGACTACCAACGGCCACTCGGCTCACGTAGTAACTCGCTCTCAAGAAAAAGCCAATAATATGCCTGAAGGTGCGACTGGCATAGTAGGCGACTTACAGAATCCCGCCGACTACGATAAAATTTTCGCCGATGCCAAAAATATCTTCCTGGTTAACACCGTATCTCTGGCGGAATTACAGGAGGGATTAGCAGCAATCAACGAAGCCAAACGAGTGGGTGCTGAAAAGGTCGTATACATCTCAGTGCACCACGCAGATGATGGTCCTAACATTCCGCACTTCGCTTCCAAGATTGCGCTAGAGCGGGCACTGAAAGACTCAGGAATTCCCTACACTATTTTGCGGCCCAATAGCTTTTATCAGAATGATCTTTGGTTAAAGGATGCTATTCTTCAGTACCACGTTTATCCCCAGCCGATGGGCAACCGCGGACTCTCGAGGGTAGATGTGCGGGATATTGCCCAGGCCGCTAACAACGCCTTAACTAAATCCGGTTACGAAAACAAAACTTACTCGCTGGTAGGGCCAGAAGAGCTTACCGGTGAGCAGTGTGCTCAGATCTTTTCCGAAGAATTAGGTAAGGAAGTAAACTACGGGGGCGATGACCTGGAAGCCTGGGGCGAACAAGCCTCGCAAATGATGCCGGGCTGGATGGTGTACGACTTCTCGCTGATGTACGAACTATTTCAACGTGTAGGATTGAAAGCGACGGGTCATCATCCAAGAGAAACTCAGGAGATTCTAGGCCAGGAGCCTCGGACTTATCGTGATTTTGTAAAGGAGGCTGTCGCCAGTTGGAAGTAAAATTACGATAAGACGGTCAGTAGACACTAATATAAAACTGACTGCTCTATGAATAAACTAAACTCCGGTAAGAAGGTAAGTGTATACCAAAGGGCTGAGCTAGAGGCTTCATTGATTCCTACCCTTCGGCAGGCCAGAGTGCATGGTGTAGCCACGCTGTTGCTTATCAGTGGTTCATCGCAATTACTACGTCGGCAAATGGCCTACCGTATTTCCGCTCAACTTCATACTCCCCTAGCTAAGATAGCATCAAGTACTACAAATAAGTATATTGGAGAAACCGAGAAAAACCTTCATCGATCGACTAAAACGAACTATATTTTATTCTTCGATGAAGCCGATGCACTATTTGGCAAGCGTACTGGCCGCGGTGGAACAGTAAAAGACTCGCACGACCGGTACGCCAACCTAGAAACTAACTATCTGCTTCAGAAACATCGGGGACTTGTTATTGTATCAGTACAACAAGCTACTGACTGGAAGTTGAAGCAACGGTGGAGTAATGTGATTAGACTTTGCTTATAATTAATTTATCCATCGATAGTAGTTGTTTGCTGGTCACCCGAGTGAACCTATTGTACAGCTCTAACAACCATAAATTCACCCCCATCCGGCAAAGCTAAACCTTATTTGACTCGTGACTTTAATAGTCTAAAACCAATATTTAAGTACCTTCCCCTATCTAACCTATTCTGCTTCTACTTATGCCAAATATCGCTAACGCTCTCATTGCTATCTTTCTAATTACTGCCTCTCACCTCACTTTCTCCCAGTCTACTAACCCCATCCAAGCTATCAATCAGACTACTATTCCTAGCGGAGATAAAACCATTGCTATTGTGGGAGCTACGCTTATTGATGGCCGGGGCGGCAAACCCTTAGAAAATACTACCGTAGTGGTGCAAGGCAATAAAATCACCGAAATAGGTACTAACCTAAATACTCCTAATGATGCAGAAATATTTGATGCTCAAGGACTTACTCTATTACCTGGCCTGATCGACGCTCACTTCCATTTAGTTAGTGACTCTATGCCCGCCCAGTTATTGCAGCGAGGTATTACCTCCTTACGCGACCCTGGGGCCTGGATAGAAACTTACGAACCCGCCCAGCAGATGGATTTACCCCTCCCTCGTCTCTACCTCACCGGACCTCATCTGGATGGCTTCCCGCCTGCCTATCCCAAAAACTCCTACATTGTGCAGGATGCGGCCGAAGCCCACCGAATTGTAGAACGACTACATGAGCAAGGTGCTTCAGCCATTAAAGTATACTTCCGACTGTCTCTAGAGCACATTCGACAGGTATGTGAAACTGCCAGTGATTTGGGTATTCCAGTGACAGCCCATCTAGAGATTACCGATGCTCGCGATGCCATTAATGCCGGACTAGATGGTGTTGAGCACATTACTTCTTTCGGCACCACGCTGCTACCACTGCGGGAAGCCGAACGTTTTAGACAGGCTATGCTTCGCAAAAATAATTTTCGCCGACCAGGTCGCTTTATGGTATGGAGTACACTAGATACCACCAATGCCCGCACTCAGGAATTAGCTAGTTTTTTGGTAGAGAAGGAAACCTTTGTATGCCCCACCTTGGGAGCGTTTGAATACCGCTTAAGCGACGATAAGCCTGACACCGTAAGACATGTTGGCTTTGAACGCATGCTAGAGATTACCGGCTACTTACAGCATCAGGGTGTGCGAATGGTGGTAGGTTCACACGGACATATTCCTTACGCCGAATGGGGTTGGTCGTATCAGCGAGAAATGGAACTGATGGTAGAGAGCGGCATTGCCCCGATGGATGTACTGGTAGGAGCTACCCTAGAAAACGCCCGCTTCTTTAGAATTGCGGATAAGCTGGGTAGCGTTGAAGTAGGCAAGCAAGCGGACTTACTGCTTTTAGATGCTAATCCACTGCAAGACATGCGGGCTATGTACCAGATCAACCGGGTGATGCTAAACGGTTGGTGGGCCACCTCCGAAGAGAAAGATTAAAACTGAAAACCTATGATGAGTTTGGAGTTTGCTGCGTCTAACCGTTGCTGGCCAAATAGTTCGCTTGCATCCTCAAACTCTCCTTCCCCCAGGAGGTTGCCATTTACTGCACCGAAAGTGTACTCGTAGCCAATATAAATAAACTTGAGTCGAGCCCCTACCCCCAGTCCGTGAAGAAAGCTAAAGTTGCGCGCTAACACATAATTATCTGAGTCTTCGGGATCTTCAATGTAGGCTGTACCCATGAAAGTAGGACGCAAATTATAGTAGCCTTCTAGAGCAAACAGATCACTAAAAGCATAGGTAACCGCTGGTCCTACCTCGAGCAGGGATAGCTCTCCGGTAATGCGTAGGACTTCTCCGTCTACGGGATTGTTAATTCGGGCTCCGCCGTACACCAGATCAAACCAGTTTAGGTCTACCGACAGGGCCACATTTTCTCCGGTCACCACCTCCCACAGGCTGCCAATCTCCAACCCAAAGGTATTATTCACCGCTAGTCCATTAGGCAAGGGTAAGTCACCATCGTAGCCGTACTGGTTAGGGGGAAACCCGAACGAAAACTTCACGCTGAAGCCTCCATCTAACATCGCCTGTTGGGCGTAGCCAACCCCAGTTAGGATTAGCAGTAATAGTAAAGTGGAACTCAGTTTTTTCATATCACTATATTTTTGTACAGTAGTATTTTTTTAGGTACTTTCTTGCTTAAGAAACAAATTTCTTCGCTACTTAGCAAGTACTATCAACCTCAAATGTACATTCACCCCTGGATTACCTACATACAATTTTACAAAATAGTAATGGTGTAAAGCATGCGAGTCTCATCATTTGCTTTTATATTGTATGGGAAATTTTGTAAACAGAAAAAATAGGCACCTCCGTTAACCTTAGCCCCTCTTCCAGTATGATAGTATAAGACGTCCCTAACCACTTCTTTCATGATAAACTACTACTACACTTTACTAACCTTTAGCGTACTACTGCTAAGCCTGACCCACTGCCAGCGGGCTAACTTCCAACCCGAAGAGATTGACCAAGACTATATCACCTTCGGGAAAGGTGGGGGAATGGCCAATCAGGTGGATACTTACTACTTACTACAAAACGGGCGGGCGTACCACCACGACAAAATTGCCCAGGAGTATACTGCACTGCCCCGCTTGAAAAAAGCTGAGCGAAGCCAGGTATTTACCCAAGCTAAAGAGCTACCTTCTGCCGTTTTCGGCTATCAAGAACCGGGAAACATCTATTATTTTCTTACTGTACATACGGACACCGTGCGGCAGAGTACCTGGGGAAGTAACGACTTTACTCCGGCCGAAGAACTCACTACTTATTACGAATATCTACAACAACTAACCACCAATTAGTTATGATACGATTATTACCTTACTTACTACTACTTGGTAGTCTACTGAGCAGTAATGTGCTACAAGCCCAGTCTCAACCCTGGGAGATAAAGAAGCAACGTTCCCAAACGAAGCAGAAACCCGACTTTAAGTACCGCACCATTAACGGTGCTAAAAGCAAATCGGCTCGCCAAGGACAGTCGCCAGTGGTGAAAGGCTCACTTACTGCGCGTAACCTGCGCGTGCAGGGAGTCACTACTCAGGAACCACCTCGCGAGATACGAGGAGTACTACCTCAACTAAAAAATCAGGCAGCCAGGGTTGATACTGATTTACCCTCAGCTGCCCAATTGTATCTAACGGCCGTAGCGGATTTAATGCAGGTGGCCGATCCTACGCAGGAGTTTGTATCCCAACGACAGTGGCAGGATACTCAGGGCAAACGCCACCTGCGAATGCAGCAGCAGTACCAAGGAGTAGATGTATACGGTAGCGAAATTATTGTCCACGCTAACCAGCAGGCTGTAGACGGACTGAACGGACGCTACATCGCTACTCCTCACACCCTAAGCACTACTCCTACTATTACCAATACTGATGCTATTCAAGCCGCGCTGGGGCAATTTGTTAGCATAACCAGCTTCAATGAAGAACAAAAGCAACTACTTTCCTATCAAGGCCCGGAAGCCAAGCTGGTGATACTGCCTGGCTGGGAGACTGAAACCAAACAGGCTCAACTGGCCTGGCAGGTGCTGGCTCGCCCCAATATGCTAGACTACTGGGAAGTGATGATTGACGCCCAAAATGGAGAACTGATCCGAAAAACCAATCTTACCTGTAGCTTTGCTCCCGAAATGTACGTCCCCGGTGACGAAGTCCATCACCACCATCACCATCATAACTCAATGATGGCCCGCACGGCAGGTCCCTGGCGAACCAAATCCGGAACCCAAGGGAGCGGAGTTGACCTAAACGGAGTAAACCAGCCCTTGCAGATTTGGCAGGCGTCCGACGGGTTCGGGATGATTGATGCTTCTAAAGATATGTTTACCAGTCCCGCCGGCACGTCCATTAAAGATCTATCCGGGATCATTATCACCTACGATGCCCTTAGCAAACCCAAGCCGGAGTCAGTCAGTATTGTCTTTAGCGAAAACAGCACCTTTACCGATGCCGCAGCAGTATCCGCCCACTACAATGCCTCGGTAGCCTACGACTACTTTCGGCAAAAGCACGGTCGTTCGGCTATTGATGGGTCGGGTGGAAATATACAGTCAGTAGTGAATTACGTGGAGGACGACGGAAGTGGCATGGATAATGCCTTTTGGAACGGTACCTTCATGGTCTATGGCAACGGTAACGTGGGCTTTACTCCGCTGGCGGGTGGATTAGACGTAGGTGGGCACGAAATGACCCACGGCGTGATTAATGCTACGGCAAACCTGGTATACCGCAATCAGTCCGGGGCGATTAATGAGCATATTGCCGATGTATTCGGAATGCTCATTGAAGCGGAAGATTTTCGCTTGGCCGAAGACGTAGTGCGACCGGAAGTATTCCCTTCGGGAGCTATGCGTGACATGGAAAATCCGCACAACGGAGGGACCTCTCTCCGGGATAGAGGCTGGCAGCCCGATCATATCTCCGAAATCTATACCGGCGAAGAAGACAACGGAGGAGTGCACATCAACAGTGGTATCCCTAACCGGGCGTTCTTTTTAATTGCTAGCGAAATTGGGCGCGACCAGGCTGGAGAACTGTACTACCACGCCCTTACAAATTACCTAACCGCTAGTTCGGAGTTTGTGGACCTGCGCCGGGCGTTACTCAATTCAGCGAACGATCTATTCGGTTCAGTAGAAAGTCAAGCCGTAGCCGCCGCTTTTGATGCAGTAGGCATTGTGGAGGGCATTGGCAATGATGACCCCGACGATGACCCCGATGACGATGTAGAAGATCAACTGCCTACGATCAGTGGTGACGAATTTCTGCTAACCGTGAATACCGATGATAACGACCGGAATGATTTTAACGAGGTAAATAGCCTGTACTTGATTGACTTAACCGCCCAGCAGTTCCAGGCGATCTCTACCTCTACGGTGCAGCGTAAACCTACCGTGACGGACGATGGTGGTACCGCTTTCTTTATTACCGAAGACGAGACCATTCAGGGTATTGATCTGGTTCCTCCTTATAATGAGCAAACCATTAGCGAAGAGTCGTTATGGTCTAACCTGAGTATCTCCAAGGATGGCAACCGACTAGCCATTATCTCTAACCAGGAACAACCCGAAATCTGGATAGCCGACCTCACCCGCGATACCGATAATTTTGTAAGGTTTGAACTCTACAACCCCACCACCCAGGAAGGAATAACCACTGGCGAGGTACAGTACGCCGACGCCATTGAGTGGGACTACTCGGGCGAGTATCTGATTTACGATGCCTTTAACCAGGTGCAGGGCTTCGGCTTTGGCGAAACCATTGAGTACTGGGATGTAGGCTACATTCGGGTGTGGGACAATACCGAAAATGACTTTGGCGACGGACGTATTGATAAAATATTCACCAACCTGCCACGGGGCACCAACATTGGTAACCCCTCTTTTGCCAAAACCAACCGAAATATTGTGTGCTTCGATTTGTTCGATGCCGAAGATCAAACCTACCAGATTATTGCTACCAACTTGGAAACAGGTAGGACCAACGTAGTGTACGAGAATAACACTCTGGGCTTCCCCAGCTACTCTAGCGACGACCGCTTTATGGTGTTTGATATTATTAATGAAGATGGTATTCCAGCGATGGGGCAGATTGCCCTGAATGAAGATAAGATTTCTTCTACTGGCCAACTAAGCACTCCCTACATTCAGGCCAAGTGGACCAACTGGTTTAGCCAGGGCACGCGGGTGCTCAACAGCCCCGAGAAGGACTTTGTCAGCTATGAGCTACTGCTAAACGATACTACGATAGATGCCACCATCAGTAGCGACAGCGTTACCATGACCCTACCGGCCGGCACCGAATTAACCGACTTAGTGGCTCGCTTTGAGCCATCGCCGGGGGCTGAGGTATTCGTAGGTGAGTTTCGGCAGATTAGCGGAGTGTCTCAAAACAATTTTACCAATGAAGTGGAGTACACCGTTGTTGCCCAGGATGGTAGCACCCGTACTTACATAGCGGCGGCGAAGGTTGAGCAGTCAACCAACCCAGATCCTGACCCGGAGCCGGATCCTGACCCCGATCCAGATCCCATTACCTCGCTGGGTGACCAGGAAGAAGCGGTGGCAGTAGTGTACCCTAACCCTTTTGAGAACGAGCTACGGTTAGCCCGCCCTCTTAGCGGAACCTATCAGCTCCGGCTATCAGATGTGCTAGGAAGCTCTTACAATATTAAAACCGACCGTCAGCAAATTGAGGTACCCGATGACCTGAACCCCGGAGTATATATCCTAACTATTCAAACGCCCACTACCACCCAAACCATCCGCTTACTTCGCAAATAAAACTGCTTGGTTATCATTTTTAGATTAGGTATTCTAATAGCACTTAGGTGGTAAGTGCGTACCAGGTGCCCTTAATGAAAGGCAACTTGGGCACTGAGTTCATAATGGCGAGGTCTTCGCCTAAATGGGTGTCTTCGTCTAAGAATCTTAGTACCCGAGCGGTGGGATTCTTTCGAAATATATGTGTAAACGATTCTCGTCCAGGATATAGTCCTCGCCCCATCACGTTGAGCAATACGCTATCAAATAAGTGAAACCTCTTCCGACCATTAAGCGGTAAGCGTTCAGGTCGGCCGGTAGTAATCAGTTGTTGCACCAGTTCGGCGCTATCGCGCTGGATGCGCTGGAAAGTATATCCGGTAGACGCTTTGGTAGCGCCTCCGGCAGTACCAATCCGAATAATTCGCTCACCCTGTTGCCGAGGATACTCCATATCCGTCATGGGAATGACTCCAAACTCTTCGTGCAGCACTTCATAATCTGCTCGCTTTAACCCCAAATATTTAGGGAGATAGCGGTTTAGCTCTTGAGTATAAGTATCCTGATCCAGTAGTTCGCCCGAAAAGATAGTATATTCAACCAAGGCGGTCTGCTCATCGGTGGGGAGTACGTACATAAAGCGACAGTCACCGTGTTGTGCGATACGAAAGTCCATCAGCGTGGCCTGCTGCGGATTGAAAAATGGCTGCTTGGTCCGAATCTCCCATCCTTTAAAATGCTGAAGCAGGTACTGCTTATCTTTTACCTGATCGGTTTCATCCGAATCGCGCAGACTGCTAAAAACCCATTGTCCGTGGTAGTTCTGTTGGTCGGTAACTACCTCTATATTATCGGCTCGCTCTCGTAACTCTTGAATCTGCGCCTGCACTACGGTTACATTTTCGTGGGCCCTGATGGCCTGATTAACGTAGCGATAAAAATCCTGACTGCGGATCATCTTGTAGGAATAAGGCTGTAAATCCATCAGTTGGGAAAACCCCGTCCCGTGGAAGTACATCCGCTGCCACTGCTGATGCACGATGGATTCGAACGGCCCCGGCTTGGTTTCCCAGAAGCACCAGGTGCGATCGTTCTTCTCCTTTTGTTCCTGGTCTATAATCAGGATAGATCGATCTTTCCAGTCGCTGTTTAACAGGTGGTAGGCTAAGCTTAGTCCGGCACCGCCGCCCCCGGCCAAAATAACATCGTACGTAGGTGTATTTTCCACTGCAAGGATTTAAAATATCATAAACGAGATCATTGCTTCGGATAGTCCGAAGATAAACAGTATCCAGAAATATACTATCCCTACCATAAAAAGTTTAACTAAGGTTTTAAACCACCCTTGCTGATACACGCGCCAAAAGGAAAAGTAAACATACACTACTATTGCCCAGGAGGCCACGGTAATCAACCAGTTACCTACCGGATCGCTAATATTGAAGGCCAGAAAGAGTAGCAATAGCAAACTAAACAGAAACAAGACAAAAGCGTGAAGATGCAATGCATGAACCAGATGCTGTACGTATAGTTTCTCGCGTCGGATATACAGCAACTTCAGGAGTAACGCAAATAGTGGAATCAACATGAACATCATGATCGGCATATTTTGAAGCACAAAGCCAGCAAACACATCCAAGTCGTTCTGAGCCACCCTCCTGATCTGACGAAAAAATCTCATCGTAAACGCCGTAGAGTCTATCTCGAAACTATCCATTCGCTGCAAAGAGTCTAGTGCCTCTTCATCAGTGAGAGACTCATCTTCCAGCACGTCGGTTACTTGCCGCAGCCCAAAAAAAGCCTCAGCAGGATCTACCTGGTCGACCACTTCTGCCGAAGCAGAATCCAGTGCGGCGACTTCTGGTGCTGCATTGGATGACGCCGCATCGAGTGCTGCGTCTTCTAGCGATATTTCTTCCAAGGTGCTTCGCACTAGCCAGGTCGCCAAAAAGAAGAAAACTACACTAATGATTAGATACAAGCGCAACGGATGCACGTAGCTAACCCTTTTTCCTTCATTGAAGCGATTGGTCAGGAAACCGGGTTTGATTAAGAAGGGTACCACACTGTGAGCAAACTTAGTATCGAAGGACAGGTAATTGGCAAAGAACTCCTGAACAAAGGTGCCGAAAGACACATTATTATCGTTGTTCTCCTGCCCGCAGCGGGGACAGTAATGGTAGATGGTATTTAAAGTAAGTCCACAGTTGAGGCACTGCTGGGTTTTACGCCGAATTTTCAAAAGCTCATTTTTTCAGCAAAGGTAGTAAAGCTTACACTTTTGCAATGGCAATTGCTAAAAATTAGAGCTTTTAATAAAGTGATTATGAAAACTCCGACGAGTTACTGGGTACAATACTTCTTCAGGAAGAACTCGGCCTTGCCATCACCTAAGGTTTTGGCTTGCTGCCAGTCCTCACAGGCTTTGGTATCTCCCAGTTGGTAATAGATCATAGCCCTTCCGCGGAAGTAGTCTGAGTTTTGATCATCTATGGAAACTGCCCGTTCAAAATCGGTAAGTGCGCCTTCCAGATCTTCTTCCAGTACTTTCAGGTTCGCCCGGTTGTAATAGGCTTCAGCATCTTTGGGATGGAGCGAAATCACCTTGGTGTAGTCTTCAATAGCTCCTTTATAGTCCTCCAGTTCTTCCCGCAGGTAAGCCCGGTTGTAGTATACACCCTCCAGTTCAGGGTTGAGTTTCAGCGCTTTATTGAAGTCGGCTAAGGCTCCATTATAGTCACCCATAAACGATTTAGCAGTAGCCCGTTCTACGTAGAGTTGGGCATCTTCCTTATCGAGGTTAATGGCATTGGAGAAGTCTACGGCTGCTTGCTCGTAATCCTTCCATTTCATGAGGGCTAGCCCCCGACGGTAGTAGGTGTTCTTTTCTTTGATTCCGTTATCAATAGTAAGGTCGTAGTAACCGATAGCTACGGGATAGTTTTCCAGGAAGTAGTAAGCATCGGCTAGATAGTATAAAATTCCCGCGTCTACTTTTTCTGCTTCAGCTTTCTCCACTACTCGCAAGTCGTTTTTGGCTTCTTCGTACTGCTCCAGTTTAAAGTGGGCAATGCCCCGGTTCTCGTAGGCTAACACATAGGCTGAATCCAGGGTAATTGCCTGATCGTAGTCGCTAATTGAAGCTTCGTACTGCTCCAGTTTATACTTGGTCTTGCCCCGGTTATTGAAGATCACCGGGTCTTCCCAGCCCTGCTGAATGGCCTGATTGTAGTCCGCAAGTGCGGCCTGGTAATCTTTCATCCGGAAGCGAGTGTTTCCCCGTACGGCGTAAGCCTCAGTGTAGTCAGCTTTTTTGGCAATGGCAGTAGATAAATCGCTCAACGCTCCCGGCAGGTCGCGGTTTTCGTAGCGAGAGAACCCTCGCTTAAAATAGGTCTCAGCCTCATTAGCACCCAGCTCGACGGCCCGATCCAGATCTTTAATAGTTTCACCGTAATCCTGACGGGCGAACTTAGCGTAACCGCGTATTAGCCAGGCATCTTGAGCCACCAGTCCTTTCTCAATAGCCTGATTCAGATCAGCAATCACTGCCTGATAAGCTGCCGGTTGCTTTTCTTCGGGCACTTCGTTAATCAGTTGGTACTGAGAAATTCCCCGGGCGAAGAATACCCGTTCATCAGCCTGCTTAAACTCAACAGCCTGATCCAGTTCTACTTTAGCCTCCGTATAGTTTCCGGCTTCGTACTGGGCAATTCCCACCATGCGGTAGATATCCGTTTCCTGGCTATCCAGTTCGCGAGCTTGGGTAAAGTCGTCAATAGCTCCAGCATAGTCTTCGGAGATAAACTTGGCTGTCCCGCGATTATGGTAGGCTTTGGTATAATCTGACCGACGGGCAATCGCCTGATCGAAATCGGCAATGGCCCCAACATAGTCCTTCTGCAAGAATTTAGCTTTCCCCCGATTGTTGTAAATCAACGGGGCCTTCTCAGTATCCTGCTCACCACCGTTGGCCAGCGCCTGATCGTAAGCGCGGATAGCGGTAGGGTAATCATCCGTCAGAAACTGGGCATTTCCCCAGTTGTACAAAGTCAATAGATCATTTGCACCTTTGGCTACGGCTTGGTCCAGATCAGCGGCAGCAGCCGGATAATCCTTCTCAGCAAAGTAGGCATTTCCCCGGTGGCTATACACCAGCGCGTCAGCAGCCCCTCGGTCAATAGCTTTACTTAGATCGGTGATAGCTCGTTTAGGCTGGTTCAGGTAGGCCGCCGCGTGGCCGCTCAGTTCGTAAGCTCGCTGGGAATCTTCCCCGAGCTGAAACGCTTTATCCAAATCCCGTTGAGCTTGCTGATACTTTTCCTGACTGAAGTGAATCTCTCCCCGGTATATAAAGGCTTTTGCTTCATTAGCTCCCATCGTAATTGCCTCATTCAGCGATGATAAAGCGGCCTCCCAGGTCTGAGTTTCGTATTGGGCATAACCGAGCAGTTTATAGAGTAAAGCATTGCTAACTCCTAATTCGCTAGCGCGAGTAAAGTCATCAGTTGCTTCCAGGTATTTTTGCTGCTGAAAATACGCCTGCCCCCGGTACAGATAAGCTTCGGACAGGTTTGCGTCACGGGTAAGTGCTTCATTGAAATCGGCGATAGCACCATCGGTAGCCTTGAGTTGAAGTTTAGCCTCACCCCGTCGCAGGTATATTTTAGCATTATTTGCTCCCAGTGCTACGGCTTTATCCAAATCCGGCAAAGCCGCTGAAACCTCATCTTGAGCTAGCCGAAACTTAGCCCGGTTCCAATAAACCAATGTGTCCTGACTTCCTAGCGCCACCGCCTCATTGAAGTCGTCAATTGCAGTTTTATCATTCTGGAAAAACTTAGCGTTTCCCCGCCACTCAAATACATCTACCGAGTTTGCCCCCAGCTGAACGGCTTGGTTCAGGGCTTCAATGGCCGAAGTGTAGTTTTTCACCGAGTATTCTGCCGCTCCCAGATACTGGTAGGTCGTAAGGTCGCCCCTACCTAGTTTGATCGCTTGTTTCAGGTTGGGGATTGCATTCTTGAAGTCCTTGGTGGCAGCCTGGGCGTTGCCTAATGTGTAATAAACCTCGTCGGTCTCTTCTCGTTTTTCTACCGCTTTATTAAGATTTTTAATCGCATTATTGTATTTCCCTAGATAGTACTGGGCTCCACCCCGTAGTGCGTAAACCGCACCGGTGGTCATACCTAATTGCTGCGCTTGCTGAATATCAGTTAAGGTATTTTCGTAGAATTTTTGATCGTAAAAAATTTCTGCTCGCATTAAATAGAGTTCAGCGTCCTCAGCTCCAGCATCGATAGCTTTAGTAAGCAAAGGCATGGCGTTTTGAGGTTGCTCCAGGTACATATAGGATTTCCCCAGCCAAGCCGCAGCCTGCTCTTGGGTCTTAACCGGTAGTAAAGCAGCTATCGCCTGCTCGTATTTTTTCTGCGTGAAGTAAGCATACCCTAGTGCAGCCGAAACGTCAGCCGGGCGTTGGGACTGGTCAATTTTTTCCAGGATGCCGATAGTGTTGGTAGGTCGTTTAAGCTGATGGTAGGATAGCCCTAACCAGCGATAGAGTTCGTCGTTAAGCCACTCTGCTTCCTTGGCACTGACTATTTTTTCCAGGTCACGAACCGCTTCGTTGTACTTTCCCAGTTCGTAGGCAGTACCTCCCCGATAATAGTTCAGTTCCGAGCCATGCTGTCCGTCTTTTTCCGCCTGCTGAAATGCTTTAAAGGCTTCGGGATATTGCTGCAACTCCCGGTACGCCATCGCCGTTTGGAAGGTAATCTCTTTGGATGTAGCTCCCAGGTTGCCCGCCTTTTTGTAGGCTTTTACAGCAGCCTCCCACTGCTTTAGGAAATACTGGGTTTCTCCCAGATTCTGCCAGCCCTTAGCGTAACTTTCCTTGATTGTTACCGCCTGGGTAAAGTCGGCTACTGCTCCGGCGTAGTCTTCCTGATAGAATTTGGCTTTCCCCCGATTGTTGTAAATGAGTTCATCCTCCTGCCCCAGGCTAATGGCTTTATTGTAGTCGCTGATTGCTGCCGGGTAGTTTTCACTACGGAACTGGGCGTTGCCGCGGGTATAGTATGCGTCGGACTGTTCGGCACCCTCTTTAATTGCTTTGTTCAGGTCTAAAATGGTCTGCCGGTAGTCCTGATTGCGGTAGTTGAGTAGTCCCCGGTAGTAAAACACATCGGCACTATACGCCCGGTAGGATACTGCCTGATCTAAGTCTTTCAGCGCAGCGTCATATTTCCCTAGTTGATAGTTAGCAATACCCCGACCTTCGTAGCCATCGGGGTTCTGAGGATGTTGAACAATGTATTGGGTATAGGCCACTTTGGCTCCCGCCCAATCGTGGGTGGCGGCCTTTTGATGGGCTTCCGATAAATAGTCTACCGTATTTTCTGAAGAGTTATCGGTAGCCTGTTGGGCTAAACCAGGTGAAATGAGCCCCAGGCAACCGAAAATGATAATAAAAATGATACCCTTTTTCATAGAAGGAATGCGCTACTCGTTATAAGGAAACAACGAGCAAAGTTACTTCCTCATATAGCGGGAATAAGCACTATCTATTGCTATTCCTTAGGAGTGTAAGGTATCGTAGAAACTTACGGAAAGGGTTAAACGTCAAAAGCCAGTCCTAAAAAGTAGAACTGGCTCCAAAATAATCTCAATGTGATTAGCCTATGCCTCGGCTGGCAAGATATGCACGTACGAACGGTCCTGACGACCTTTCTTGAATTGTACGGTTCCGTCAGTAAGAGCAAATAGCGTATGGTCTTTGCCCATACCCACGTTATTGCCCGGATGATGCTTAGTACCGCGCTGTCGCACGATGATGTTTCCGGCGATTACGTTCTCACCACCGAATTTCTTCACGCCTAATCGTTTACTTTCCGAATCGCGTCCGTTTTTGGAACTACCGGCTCCTTTCTTATGTGCCATAGTTTTATTCGTTTAATAGATTAACCTTCTTTTTTAGCTTCTAGTTCTTTGGCCTGAGGAACCCAATCCTCCTGCACCATCTCTACGGTGATACCATCTACATCCTCGCCAATTTTTTCAATCTCTTCCGCTGATAGATCAATCAACTGCTGGTAGGTACTTACTCCGTGCTTGTTTAGTGCTTCTTCAAACACCGGTCCTACCCCGTTAATCATCTTCAGATCATCACCAGAAGTTTCGGCTTGCGACGCAGCTTCAGCCTTAGGAGCATCGGCTTGCGGCGCTTCTTCTTTCTTAGTTTTTTTACTGGCTTTCTGGCCTTGCAGCAAAATATCGTCAATCATGATTTTGGAATAACCCTGACGATGGCCCTGCTTTCTCTTGTAGCCCTTACGGCGTTTTTTCTTAAATACGATAACCTTATCGCCGCGGCCGTGCTCCAGGATAGTTCCGGCTACCCGAGCGGCACTGATGGTAGGAGTGCCAACCTCTACTCCGTTATCGTCTTCAATTAATAGCACACGATCAAATTCGACGGAAGCGCCGGTTTCGCCTGCCAAACTAGGGGCATACACGAACCGATCTTTTTCTACTTTAAATTGCTTTCCGGCTATGTCAACTATTGCGTACATGGTACTGGTTTAATAATGATTCTATATCGTCAACTAGAAACGAGGCGCAAATATACAGTTTTCCTGCATTTCTGACAACCTAAAGCCCAACCCAATTTTAGCTAAAAAAGTTGCCTGCTAAGCTAGTAATTACAAAATCAGTTTTTTAGCAGCTGTTTGAATTAGTTTCTTTGAGCTACAAACACGTCTTTTGGGCTATCACCGCTCGGCGGTCCGATTCGTTACTTTCTCGGCTCGTAGCTTAGGCTACGCCCCTCAAAAGTGCCTCGTTTCACACCAAAATTCGTTGTTTTCGCTATTAAATAAATAACTCAAACAGCTTCTTAGTTTACCTAAAATAAGTAAACCCTGCGGCAGCTTGAGCCGTTTCAATATTAAGAAATTGTTACCAAATTTTTGCTTGAAGTAGATAATTACAACCTACTACTAGTCAATATTTTATGAATATTCACTTCAACAATCAGTTAAGTATAAAACCAAAATCTCTTTGGGGATTTGACCCGAAAACCTTTTTCTTTCTCACCTAAATCAACATATTTGTATAGAGTGCCATGTTAGAAAGACGCCGACTATCAACCGAAGCTTACCATTTTTTGCAGAGGTACACTTTGCGGGCGAAACCGCAAAAAAAACGCGATTTCTCGAAACAATTTAACTAAATCCTGATTTACTTAATTAAAGTATAAAACTTAACCCCAAGCTGTTATGAGTGAGAAAACTGTTGATGTAAACGAACCGATTTTACGGGAAAATCCTAACCGATTTGTCTTGTTTCCAATTGAGCACGATGACATCTGGCAATGGTACAAGAAATCTGAAGCTAGTTTCTGGACCGCGGAAGAGATTGATCTGAGTCAGGATCTGAAAGACTGGGAAAACCTGAACGATGGTGAACGCCACTTTATCTCCCACGTGCTGGCCTTCTTCGCGGCTAGCGATGGCATCGTAAATGAGAATCTGGCCGAGAACTTTGTGAACGAAGTGCAGTATACCGAAGCCAAGTTTTTCTACGGCTTCCAAATTGCGATGGAGAACATCCACTCCGAGACCTATTCCTTATTAATTGACACTTACGTTAAGGACAGTCAGGAAAAGAATAAGCTCTTCAACGCCATTGAAACCATGGACTGCGTAAAGAAGAAAGCTGACTGGGCATTGCGCTGGATTGACGAAGGAAGTTTCGCCGAAAGGTTAATTGCTTTCGCGGCAGTAGAAGGAATTTTCTTCTCGGGCTCGTTCTGCTCAATCTTCTGGCTGAAGAAGCGAGGCCTGATGCCGGGACTAACCTTCTCCAATGAGTTGATCTCTCGCGACGAAGGCATGCACTGCGACTTCGCCTGTCACTTATATAATAATCATCTGAACACCAAACTATCGGAAGAAACCGTTCGGGAAATTATCACCAACGCGGTAGAGATTGAGAAGGAGTTTGTGACCGATGCGTTGCCGGTGAGCCTGATTGGCATGAATGCCGAACTGATGTGTCAGTATATCGAGTTTGTAGCGGATCGATTATTATTAGAACTCAACTGTTCTAAAGCCTACAACGCTACGAACCCGTTCGATTTCATGGAAATGATCTCGCTGCAAGGCAAGACTAATTTCTTTGAGAAGCGCGTAGGTGAGTACCAGAAAGCGGGAGTGAAAAATAGCGCCCAAGAACAAGATCGTCCAAAATTCTCCTTAAACGAAGACTTCTAATCATCTACTAAACCAATTTTATAGGCTATGCTAGTAATCAAACGCGATGGAAGGCGGGAATCGGTAAAATTCGATAAGATCACCGCCCGAATTGAGAAACTGTGCTATAATTTAGACACCAACTACGTTAGCGCGGTAGAGGTGGCTAAAAAAGTGATCACCGGTATTTACGACGGGGTGACTACGGTAGAACTTGATAACCTGGCGGCGGAAACTGCCGCAACCCTCACCGTAAAGCATCCTGACTACGCCGTGCTGGCCGCCCGGATTGCGATCTCTAACCTCCATAAGGTTACTAGTAAGTCGTTCTCCAATACTATGAAGCGGCTCTACTCCTACGTAGATCCCAAAACTGGCGAGCACGCTCCGCTCATCTCAAAGGAGACCTACGCAGTCATCAAGAAGCATGCTGCCCAGTTAGATTCTACGATCATCTACAGCCGCGATTACACCTACGACTTTTTCGGCTTCAAAACGCTGGAGCGCTCGTACCTGATCAAACTGGATGGTAAAGTAGTGGAGCGTCCGCAGCACATGCTGATGCGCGTAGCCGTGGGAATTCACGGAGAAGATGTGGAAGCGGCGATTGAGACGTATAACCTGCTTTCGGAGAAGTGGTTTACGCACGCTACCCCTACCCTGTTTAACGCGGGTACTCCTAAGCCTCAGCTTTCCAGTTGCTTCCTGTTGACGATCCAGGATGACTCTATCGACGGTATCTACGATACACTGAAGCAGTGCGCGCAGATTTCGCAGTCGGCGGGAGGAATTGGGTTGAGCATCCACCACGTGCGGGCAACGGGTTCCTACATTCGGGGTACTAACGGTACGTCCAATGGTATTGTGCCGATGCTTCGTAACTTTGATATGACCGCTCGTTACGTGGATCAGGGTGGTGGTAAGCGTAAGGGTAGCTTCGCGATTTATCTAGAACCCTGGCACGCTGATGTGTTTGAGTTCTTACAACTGAGACGCAACCACGGTAAAGAAGAACTGCGTGCTCGCGACCTGTTCTACGCCCTGTGGATTCCCGACTTGTTCATGAAGCGAGTGGAAGACAACGAAGAGTGGTCGTTGTTCTGCCCTAACGAATGCCCCGGACTGTACGACAAGTACGGCGAAGAGTTTGAGAAGATGTACGAGAAGTACGAACGCGAAGGCAAAGCCCGCAAGACAGTTCGTGCCCAAGATTTGTGGTTTGAGATTCTGGAAGCCCAGGTAGAAACCGGAACGCCGTATATGCTCTTCAAAGATGCTGCGAACAAGAAGTCAAACCAGAAAAATCTGGGAACCATCCGCTCCTCTAACCTCTGCACCGAGATTATAGAGTATACTTCTAAAGACGAAGTAGCGGTATGTAATCTGGCCTCTATCGCTCTGCCGAAGTTCATTAGTCAGGATGAAAACGGCAATAATTTCTTCGACCATCAGAAGCTGTACGAGATTACCAAGGTAGTAACCCGCAACCTGAACAAGGTGATTGATGTCAACTACTATCCGGTGAAGGAAGCCAAGAATTCCAATATGCGGCATCGCCCGATTGGTATTGGTATTCAGGGACTGGCCGATGCCTTTATTATGCTAAAGATGCCGTTTGAGTCGGATGAGGCGCAAGGGCTAAACCGCGACATCTTTGAGACCATTTACTATGCTTCTATGGAAACTTCTATGGAACTGGCAAAAATAGAAGGACCCTACGCTACCTTTAAAGGCTCGCCGGTATCCAAAGGAATATTCCAGTTTGATATGTGGGGCGTAACTCCCGACAGTGGCCGCTGGGATTGGACTAAACTGAAGAAAGAAGTGAAGAAGAATGGAGTGCGTAACTCGCTGCTGCTGGCTCCGATGCCGACCGCTTCCACCTCACAGATTCTGGGTAATAACGAGTGCTTTGAACCGTATACCTCCAATATCTACACCCGCCGGGTACTATCGGGCGAGTTTGTGGTAGTAAACAAGCACTTACTGCGCGACTTGGTAGATCTGAACCTGTGGAACGACGGTATGAAGAACCGACTGATTGCCGAAAATGGTTCTATCCAGAACATCAATGAAATTCCGCAGAACCTCAAGGATTTGTACAAAACGACCTGGGAGATTTCGCAGAAGACCATTCTGGATATGGCCGCCGACCGGGGTGCCTATATCTGTCAGAGCCAGAGCCTGAACATTCATATGCAGGACCCTAACTTCGGTAAGCTGACTTCTATGCACTTCTACGCCTGGAAGAAAGGACTAAAGACCGGAATGTACTACCTGCGCACCAAGGCTGCTACCGACGCTATCAAGTTTACGGTAGACAAAGCGGCCCTCACCCAAGGTCAGCCTCAAGCCGCCGAAGTACCGGTAGGTGCACCCGCTCCCGGCGGAGGACAATCGCAAGGCAACGCCGGAGCCGGCCCCCAGGCTCAAAAGCAATCCGATATGCAATGCTCACTGGATGACCCCGACGGCTGCGAAGCTTGCGGAAGCTAAACCCCAAAACACCAGAAAGCGTCGGCATAAATTTGTTGGCGCTTTTTATTTGAGGCATTAATACTTAAAATAATAATTAATTTCTTACAAAAAGATATTTTGTGTCAATCGACCAACCTATAACAAAAATATGAATACACAATATGAGGTTAAGCTAGAGTCAAATCATGACCCAGTAAAAAAACTGCGGTACTATGGCTCAATAATAAATGATTTAAATAGGGTTCAGAAAATGCTTAAGAAAATTCATACGTTAAAAGATGCAGATACTATTGAAGCTATTTTCATTTCATCAATCATTACTTATGGTAGAGTGTTCGTCAGTGGAGATAGAACTAAATTAAATGTGAAAAGTATAAAGGCTCTAACAGGTAAAGAATTACAATTTCATACTGAAGTGATGAATATGAGACATCAATTTATCGCTCATGCTGGCAAGAATAAATATGAGAAGGTAGAAGTATATCTTATCATAGATAAGACAAGAAAATATGTTGTTGATGACACTTACGAATATTTTCAAAGGTTTAGTTTTATCAAAAAAGAAGCAGATTTACTTGATTCTATCATTGATAAATTGAAGAAAGAAATGAAAGTCAGAACAGAAAAGATAGCAAAAAAATACCTCGTGAGCTTATCGGAAGAAGAGCAGAAAAAGCTTTGGCTTTCAGCACAACCATATAAAGAATATGGCCCGCTATATTCCTCAAATTACAAGATTGACGAAGAGTAACTATACATTCAGCAGTTACTAGAGCAGCGAGGTATCAGTTAGTCCTTCACTTAATACCATGTTTCGCTAGCAATTCCGCAAACGGACAGGTGATGTTGGGCAGCAGGAGGATAGGTTTTTCCCAGCCGTGGGTAATCCAATCCTCCTGAGAGGTAGCCGTCATTATCTTTTTGCTGGCGGTTGATATCCAAACTACCCGCTCGGTACTGAAATCTAGCAACGCCTGAGTTTTCTGGTAGAAATAATCCTGCGGGCTATTGAATTGACTAAAATCGGCCTTAGTATCTACTTCAATAGCCACCAACGGAGGAACATTCAAGTAATTATCGGTAAGCTGATCAGGTGCGAGTTTACCAGAAGGATAGATACCAATATCGGTCGCCAAATTATTCTTCTTACTCAAATGCAACCCAGCTTCGTTGCTCAAAATATCGTATTCATCCTCGGGTAAGTGCTTCATCAGAAATCTTACCAATACATTAGTAACAATAAACGATTGTAAGCCACTGCTACCCATAATATCTTCCAGTTTTTTGTTGCCAGCCATTACTTCCTGAAAACCTTGGTAGGGTATGGGTTGCCCATCCAACACCTCGTAGATTAGCTTTTCAGGAACCTTTACTGGAGTTTTTTCAGCAATTATGTCACGGACTTCCATATCAAAACTTTTCCTGAAAATAGAAAATAATTGGGTAACATCGTAACCGTAAGTAACTGACCTCTAACCCAGCATCTGTTCTTTGATCATAGCTCGGAAGTCTTCGTAAGGCATATTTTGGCGGGCTTGCCAGAACTGCTTAGCGTCTTCTCCGGCAATAAAGCGTAATTGTCCACTTTCGTCGGTAGCTGCTTGGAAAATTACCTCCGCAATATCTTCGGATGAGGAGTATCCGAAAGAGCGGCCCGAGTCTTCCGAGAAATTTTGTAACATCCGCTGAACGGTAGGCACATACTCCGGCACCTGAGATGTGTCAAACATATCGAGCGACCTTCCGGCAAAATCGGTGTTTACTCCACCCGGTTCTACTATTTTCAGCTCAATGCCCAAGGGGTTGAGTTCGTACTGTAAGGCTTCGGTAAACCCTTCCAATCCCCACTTGGTGGCATGGTAGAGACTAAACAGCGGCAAGGTAATAAGCCCACCAATAGAGGTAACATTAATAAATCGGCCAGACTTCTTCTCCCGAAAGTGAGGTAATACTGCTCGGGTAACATCAATTACCCCAAACAGATTAACCTCAAATTGCCGACGAATCTGCTCTTCAGTACCAGCCTCTAGCGGTCCAGCAGCGCCGTACCCTGCGTTGTTAAGTACTACATCAATCTGCCCAAAGTGATTAATTGTTTCTTGAACAGCATCCGTAATTGTTTCTTTATCCTGCACATCCAACTTCAGTAGTAGCAAGCGGTCGTCGGGTTTTAGATCTTGCTCTTTCTCAGGAGTACGCATAGTAGCGGCTACCCCCCACCCTTTTTGGTGAAAAAACTGAGCAGTTGCTTTGCCGATGCCCGAACTAGCACCGGTAATAAGAATAGTTTTCATAATTTACTGTGGTTAGGTAAAAATAATTTTAGTTACACTACCAACTCTTACGGATATAAATGAATAAGTATTCATTTATAAGAGAAATTTTTTTATTAGGCTTTGATAGCGTCCCAACTCAACGCAAATGATTCTTGTACTCTAGCCTCAGTCACTTTCAATCCATGATTGACTAGGTGACGGGTATAGTCTTTTAAAAATCCAGTTAGTAGGGAAATTAGTAATTCGTTACTCAGTGGTTTGATAATCATTTCCTCCTTACCCCGCTCCAATAGCCTTTCTAAGTACTGCCCCAACTGTTGACTAAGTTTCTTATTATCCTCTGAGATAAAAGGGGATACCCTAAAATGCTCGAGAAAAATAGTTTCTGCGGGCTCAGTTACTAAATATTTTAGCGAGCTTTCCCACATTTTATATAGCTGAATCTTCACTGGTAAGTGTTCGCTCCCGTCTACAATCGCGAGTACGCCTTTTCGTTTCAATTGGTAATACACTGAATTTAATAATTCCTCTTTGTTGCGAAAGTAGGTGTATAAAGTGCCGTCAGCTACTCCTGCCTCACGAGCAATATCAGTCATCTTCAAGCCAGCTATGCCCACTGAGCCAGTAAGCTTGATAACCGCAGCGAAAATCGCATCTATCTTCTGTTCATCTCTTGGCCTCATGTATGATTATTAATGAATTTATATTCAATAAAGTTTAAAACTACTTCTATGAAAAAGTTCTCTCCTCGCCATCAAATAGAATATAATGAGATAGCTAAAGTAACAGATTTTCGCTATTCAGCCTCCTTATTCCATAGTGCTGAAATGATATTTTTTAGATTACCTCTAACCTATAAGCGACAATTTTCGTATATTACAGCGACATATACACTCAACTATGCAAGCGGCTCAGATACTAAAAACTTCGGAAGAACAATCTATCGATTGGATTAAACTAACTCGAGAGGGAGTTAGTAAGCAATTTATGCAAGAAGTACAGGAGCGGATGCAGTTGTCGCAAAAAGAACTAGCTAACCTACTGCACCTAACTCCGCGTACTATCCAACGCATGAAAGAAGGAGACCTACTACCTCCGGCGGCTTCCGGTCATTTGTTAGAATTGGCTCGGCTCTACCGTCGGGCAGTAGAAGTGCTAGACAATGAGAAAGTAGCCAATCAGTGGCTACGAATGTCGATTACCGCATTGGGGGGAGTAACGCCCGTTAGCCTGCTGGATACTCCAGTGGGTATCCAGTGGGTGATGACCACCTTAGGGCGTATTGAACACAGCGTTTATTCCTAATGCTGGTTTATCGCTTAGTTCGTCGCCCTTACGCTCAGCAATTAGACGGACGCGGTGCGGCACTCTTCGGAGGAAGGTGGAATTCGGTAGGGTTACCCGTGGTCTACACCGCCCAGCATCGTTCCTTAGCTGTGCTAGAATATCGGGTCAACAATCCCTTACCCGTCCCTGACCTTATGATGGTTGCTTTAGAACTTCCGGACAATAGTTTACATCAAGTCCCACTAAGTGATTTGCCCGATAACTGGACCAGTTACTCCTTCGAGAGTCCCTGCGCCAATTTAGGTGACCGATGGCTGAAAAGTCAGGAAACGCTACTACTACAAGTACCTTCGGTGGTGGTTCCCCAAGAACATAATATTCTGATTAATCCGCTCCACCCACTTACGGACCAAGTAAGAGTGTTAGACATTCTCCCGTTCATGATAGACACCAGAATGTATGAGCCTGAAGATATTGATAAGCGTTAAGATTTTTTCCATAAACTAATGCTTCAAACATCACGACTACTTATTGAACACGCTACGATTGAAGACCGGGAATTTATTTTTGAGCTGCTGAATAGCCCCAACTGGTTACACTACATTGGCGACCGAGGAATAAGAACGATTGAGGATGCTGAGTACTATATTGAGCATTCGCTTGTAGAAAGTTACCAAAACAAAGGGTATGGATTATACAAGGTCAGTCTAAAAGGTAGAGATAAGCCTATCGGCCTCTGTGGTTTTTTAAAGCGTGACTACTTACCCTCGGTCGATATTGGCTTTGCTATTTTACCCGAATTCGAGAGACAGGGCTACATTACCGAAGCGGCTAAGGCCGTATTGACCTACGGAAAGACTAAGCTTGGTTTCAGCACGGTATTCGGCATCACCTCTCCCGACAATACTGCTTCTCAACACCTACTTAATAAATTAGGGCTACGATTAGTAGATCGGCGAGCAGCGACTGATCAACATAAAGAATTGCTAATATTTTCTGACGGTATCAGCGATAGTAACTGATATGGTTAGGCTTCCAAGGTTATTTTTCCAGGGTTTCCATTGTTGGGAAATACCGGATTGGGTTGTACTTTGCTGTTTCAAGCATACAATTACACAACCATGCACAACAACGTAAAACTACTCACCTTTCTACTAATTATTCTTGCCGCTTGCAGCGGAGGTCAAACCGACGAAACGGCTGCTACCGATATGGCCCCTCCGGTAAAAGCACCCTTCGAGAAGCTGGATACCCTGGCCGTAAACGACTGGTGGAACCGAGCTGATAATCCGATTATTGACATGAAAGTAGACCGCAGCGAGGTGGTTTGTTTTGGCATGTACACCACAGCCAATAATACCCTGAAACTTACTGCTCAATTATACCCGCTCTACCCCAACGAAACCCGAGAGGTACGACTAGAAGTGCAGAAAGATGGCGCATGGCAGGAGATTCAACGGCAGGAAGTGAACGACCTGGGCTGGGCAGCGCTGTTTCGGGTAGAAGACTGGGACGATACCCAGAATACCCCCTACCGGCTGCTGCACGGCGAAAGTGCTTCTTTTGAAGGGTTGATTCGGAAAGACCCTGTAGATAAAGATGATATTAAGCTGGCTGCCTTTTCGTGTAACTCCAACAAAGACCGGGGTATGCGTGAGAACTACGTACGCAACGTGAACCACCACGATCCCGACCTGCTGTTCTTCGCTGGAGACAAATCCTACGACCATCCCGAGCAAACCG
>ERZ1740058.581-NODE-581-length-25944-cov-5.202248_pt1 | contig 25944 bp, 20 predicted proteins | sample MGYA00581745_ERZ1740058 | MGnify/ENA primary metagenome ERZ1740058 (study PRJEB43018, sample SAMN04849742) | marine metagenome | isolation source: floating plastic debris | place: Pacific Ocean | collected 2008-08-30 | study: EMG produced TPA metagenomics assembly... | reverse complement strand
GATGATGAATGCGGTCCATGCAACGCGCGGCGTGCTCATCCTCTGGGTCGTCGTCGTGCATTGGCTGCCCGGCGTTCTGGCGCGGATCGCGGGCGACGCGGCCTGGATCTACGAGGCGATGAACCCGGCCCTGCGCTATGGCACGCCCGGATTTGCCATGGTTTTCGGGCTGGGCGTCGGCGCGCTTGGCCTGCAGCATTATGCCAAGAACCGCGACATGTTCCTGAAGGGCAACCGGCTCAACGTGATGCTGGTGGGCGGCGGCGTGCTGATCATGGCACTGATCCGGCTGGCGGCAGTCAGTACCGATGGCGAACCCTTCGGGCCCTATACGGTGTCGTTCCTTTTCTATTCGGCCATCGCCTACTACGCGCTGGCGAGGCTGACGATGCCACTGATCATGCGGGTGCTGCATATGGGCCCCGACAGGCTTTTGACCGCCCTGCTGGTGGGCGCGATCTGCATGGCGCTGCACGAATTCCTGGCCACGACCGTCGCACCGCTGAAACCGGGTGGCGTGCTGGAGCTGATGAAGATCCTGCTCACGGCGAAATACGGCTATTTCCACATGACCGCTTACGTGATGGTGGGTGTTGCGATGGGGATCCTTCTGCGGCGCTGGCATGGCTCTGCGCGGCTCTCGCAGGATATGGGCTTTTACGGGCTGGCCCTGATCATCTTGGGGTCGGTCGTGCTTTATGAGGTGCGAGGCGATGCGGATCTGATGAATTTCGGGCGCGTCCACCCCTGGCACCTGATGATCTATGCCGGTGTCACGCTCTGGATCATCGCGATCTTCTGCCGGATCAACCGCGGCAATGCGCGCGGGGCGGGCCCGATCATCCGCTATGGCAACGCATTTGCGATCACCAGCGGGATCCTCGCCCTGCCGATCTTTGTGGGCCACGAGATCGTCATCCCGATCAAGTCGCTGCTGGAAAATCTCGGCCTGCCAGGCAGCATTGCGTTGCTGATCCCGCTGCTTTTGTTCCTGGGCGGTCTTGCCTTCGGCTATGTCCGGCTGATGAAGTTTCTCGTGCGATAAAAGACATGCGCCAATAAAAAGGCCCGCGTGATGCGGGCCTTTTGCAGTCAGCTTTCGAGAGCAGGCTCAAAAGCACCCTCCGACACCGTACTTCGGGACAGCGGGGCCAGAATATCGGCGCGAAGGCGCCCGCTGAAATCGTCAAGCGCCGTCTCATCCGTGGCTGCCCCGATCGCAGGACAGCCCGCCAGCGGCACAGGGACAAAGCCATTCTCTGCATTGGAAAATTCCGTCTGCAGATCCGGGCTTTCACCAGGCACGAGCCGGCCCACGTAGTAAGGTGTGAATTTCGGCTCCATATCCAGCGGACCTGCTGGTCCGAAACCCGGCACGTCCGGCGCGTGGATCAGATTGTTTGTCAGGCGCACATCCTCGAAATCTTCGAACCGGCCGATGCGCATATCACCGGGCACACGGCCCGCCTCGCGCAGGTCGATGATTGTGTTGTTGCGCATGATTACCGGCATCTCGTGTGAAAGACCCTTGTTAGGACGTTGGCGCCCAACACCCTTCCAGCTCGACATCGGGGTGGTCGGTGCCGGATAGAACGTGTCGGAGGCTACGAAATACTGGCTGAAGTTCTTCTCAACCCGCTGCGCGCCCATGATGACGACGTTGTTTTCAAAGAGAACGCCACCAAAGCCCGACCCCATCATGCCCCCGCAGGCGATGACATGCACCGATTTCGAAACCTTCAGATCAATTGCAGGCGTGCCGTCATTGCCCGCCGTCGGGCCAAAATAGAAGGCCGCACCTTCCGACAAGCACTGGCTGAAATTCATCGCATAGCCCGGCTCGCCCACAGCGTTGGGCCGCACGCAGTCCTGGAACGAAATCTGAGAAGAGAGGAAACAGGACGAGTAATAAATAAACGGTTGGGCCGGTAAGGTCCGTGATCCGCATAGAACGGGGCGGCGCCTTCGGCCTTGCCCGGCACCCTCAGCGTCATGGGGTTCTGCGCCAATGTGCAGCCGATGATCGCATGTTCGCGCGCATCATTCTGGAAGAAGGCGAAGTTGCCCCAGTTGGTGCATTCGGTGCTCGACAGGACCCAGCGTTGCGGCCCCCCTGGAGAGATATGTGTCATGAACCCGCTGAAGCGGCAATCATGCACAGTAAGATCCTGAATTGAGATATCGATCGCGTTCTTGGGCACGAAATCGGGCGGGGCAGAGGGGGCATAGCCATCGTTGAATTCGACCCCCCAGATGGCATAGCCCGCCTCGTCCCCGTCGTGCCATTGCAGGAACATGCGTTCAGGGATGATCGGGTCTGCCCCGGTCCCAAAGGCTCCGATCTGCATTTCGCGCGGGCGGTCGAGGTTGATGTTCGGATGGGTCTGGCCGCGTTCCAGCAGCAGTCGCACACGTGAACTCGTGCTGTAATGCGATTTGGCCGACCCCCAGGACACGACATAGCGCGCGCCATCCGGGCCACCCGTCGTTGTTCCGCTGGGCGCGATGCAGATCGTCCGCGTACCCGCAAAGACCACATCCGGATCTTCGAGCGTGACGATGTAGGGATCAGAGGTAAAGCGGTTGCCCGCCCGATCTGTCACTGTCAGCGTCACACCGTAATCACCGGGTCGCTCATACGTATGGGCGCCCACATGGTCGTAGGACACGTTGGCGTTGATCCCATGGACCGTCGCAAAATCGGGGCGCATCCGCTTATGGACGCTGCCCGGATCGCCGTAATTCCATTCCCAGTGCAGTTCTTTGGACGGATCAAGCACCCCCATCCCGTCGACCTCGGCACTGAAGACAAAGCCAGCCGGGGCGGTGGCCGTTGTCCGGGTGCTGGTGATGCGGATCGAAGGGGCCGCCGCCATTTCTGGCGCTACGGGTTTGACTGCGGACCAGTCCGAATTCACATTTGTGACCCGATCATTCTGATCGCGCCAGACGATTGCCATCTGAACCGACGCCATGCCGTTGGCGGGAATGCGGATATGCCGCGGCTTGTTGAGGCGATTGCCCAGGGGCAAGGTGACCGGATCGCCGTTGTTGACCCGCACCCGAAAAGCCTCTGCCGCATAGCCGTCAGGGGCATCGGGCAGGGCGGAGATATCGACCAAAGCGGTATCGCCCGTCAGGCTGGGCTCGGAGAGTGCGGACCATTGACTGTCGGCCAGTCCCGCAAGACCCGATGCGCGATAGCTGGGGATCGACACAATTGACCGGCCCGCCGCGATGACCACGGCAGATCCGTCAAGCAATCCTGAGATTTGACCAATTGGCATCAGATCGCTCCTGCTGAAAAGTTGTCCCAACGGATGGTGTTGGCCCGGTAATGGCCTATACCCACCGAACCGGGCCCGGTGATATGCGTGCTGGTGGCCGAGATGACCGTGCTGCCGTTCCAGTCGACCTCGATGGTCGACCCGACACAGCGTAGCACCAGCCGGTAAGAGGCATTGTCCTCAGCCGGATCCGGAATGGCGCTGCCCAGGGATGTCGTATTGCCGTTGACAACCCGGTAAAGCTGGATCCGGTTCTGCGCTTTGTTGAGACGGGCATAATAGGAATTGCGACTCGATCCGGTGCCCTGCACCCGCGCGATCAGGCCCAGGCCTGCCCCGAACGTGCCGGTCAGGATGTCTGCCGCCACCTCACAATCGGTCAGACTGACACCGTCAAGGGCATAGAATTCCGACCCACCGCTTGATTTGTTCGGGAACAATCGGCCAGCATCCAGCAGCGGTGGTGTGGTGCCGCCACCGACATTGATCCAGATTTGGCCCGTATCTGTCTGGTGCGCGGTCAGTGGGGTATTGTCAGGCCCCACGAATGTGTCTGTGTAGATGACAGCAGAGGCCGGGATATCGATACCTGTATTGAGCGCCTCACGGCTTGTGCCAAGGCTATCGCTGACCACTTCCCCGCGCAGAAGGGTGTAGCCTTCATCTGCCGCCTCTGCGGTATAACTGGCCGCAACCGCCCCCTGAATGGGCACACGGTCACCGATATTTTCAGTGTTCGTGCGGAAGCGATACCATTGATAGGCCCGTGTCTCGACCCCGTTCACCCCTTCCGAGGCGGCCAGGGCAGGAATGGCGTTCAGGACCTCACCGACAGCCGCATCACCCGACACCGGCACGGTGGCCAGAATGACCGGCCTTGTGATGTATTCAGCCAGGTCCAGCAGATAGGTGCCGTTGTAGGGCGCGTCCGATCCGCTCATATCAAGCGGGTAAAGGCCCGAGGTCGCCATCGGGTTGCGCTCGATCAGGGCTTCGTTTCCGACCGCCGAAATGACACGTACCGCAAAATCCACGATCGTCGTGCCGGCATCGAAAACGGCGCTGTTGCCCGCACTGTCGGTGACGTTAATGCGAAACCCGGCAACGGCATCTTCAGCCAGTGGTGCCGTGGCATTGGTGGCATCTCCTGTGAAGGTCACGCTCACATCGCTGATCGTGCCCTTGTTCGAGGTGAAATTCGCAGGGGCGATCATATCCGCATAGCCCGGCATGTCCGAAATCGCCTGCCCGTCATAAATGACAGAAACGGCAGGGATGATGATCGTTTCAAGGCGGGCGGGCGTCGGGGGTGATGTGACCGGCAGGCCAATAAGCCCTGGTGGCGCGGACAGGCTGCAAGCAACACTGATGTCCGTCATCAGTACATCACCACAATACCGGTTGCCGTTGTGCCTGTGGCATGGATCCGGCGCGCGCGCAGGGGAAAGACAACGCCCGCTCCAACAAAAAGCGTCACCGTATCACCACGCAACGTCGTCACGCGCACGGCACCGCTTTCGGCCACGTTCAGACCGCGGCTGACAATGGCTATGTCTGCGGCGTCATCCGGGGTGATCGCAATGGCATGAGCGGGCGGGCTCGACAGACCTTCGGCGTGGTCACTAAACTTGTCAGTCATCTCTCAGTCCTTGTTGTGGCGTTGGGATCAGGGTCCGTGACGAAGGGGCAAGTCCCCCAAAAGCGCCTCCTCGCTCCAGAGCCGCCCTCGAAAAACCCTTCGCCCGCATGGCAAGGCCAAAGCTCTATCAATGAATTTTTAACGAAATCCTTGACCACCGAACGGTGCCCGACTGGCCGAGATCAGCCTGTTTGCCCAAGGGGTCTCGACGGAAAAGTCCGGCCTATGCCATAAGGCGGCCACAGCTGTGTGGTATTTGTCCTGGCATGGAAGAAGATCTTGAACATGCTGAACGATTTGCGCACGCATCTGGCCCCATACGCTTTGAGAAAACCGGTCTCACATCTGGTGCGGCCCTTGCTGAAACGTCCCACTGTGCGCCACGCCGGGCGCATGGCACATGTTTATTATGAGCCCAACCGGATCAGCTTTTCCCAGATCTACCCGCTGTTTTTTCATGCCGCCGCGATACATGAACGGCACGATGTGGCCTTGCGGGCCTTTCCCGTCTCCGAAGCATTGGCAGGGCACAGCCATGGCGGGGCCGACATCATCATCTTTCAGCCCTGGTTCACGACCGATCCGGACCGTCTGAAAGCCACGCTCGCGCGGTTGCGCCAGCAAAACCCGGAAGCGACGATCGCCTTCTTCGACAGCTTTGCCCATAACGATCTGCGTCTGGGGCGCCATGTCGACCCGTTCATCGATCTATATGTGAAAAAGTCGCTGTTCCGGGACCGGTCACTCTATCAGGTGCCCCGGCGCGGCGACACGAACCTAACCGAATATTACGGCGATCTCTATGGCATTGATCAGCCCCTTGTAGATTGGGAAACGCCGGAGGCGATCCTGCCGAAACTGCGCACAGGCGCCAATTTCCTCACCGCCCCGCAATTCGCCAGCCCCTTGGTGAAGACACCTCGTCTGGAGCATACGCCCAAGATCCATGATATCCACGCCCGCATGGCGACAAAGGGATCACCCTGGTATCAGGCCATGCGCGAGGCTGCACTGTCTGCGGTCAAATCCAGCGGGGCCGGGCGGATCCTGACCGAGGGCAGCGTGCCTTGGGCCGAATACATGCGGGAAATGCGGGCTGCACGCCTTTGCTTCAGCCCCTTTGGATATGGCGAGATCTGCTGGCGCGACATCGAGGCTTTCATGACCGGTTCGGTCCTCCTCAAACCCGATATGAGCCATCTGGAAACCCGGCCAGACCTTTACGTGGCCGGGGAAACGTATCTGCCCGTCAAATGGGATTTCTCCGATCTGGGGGATGTCGCCCGAAAGGCGCTGGCCGACTCGGAACGTTGCGTTGCAATTGCCGAAACCGCTTATGAACGGATGCACATCTATATAGCAAAAGCCGGTTTTGCCGACGACATGCACTATCTTTTTACCGCAAAGCAGATGCCACAGGCTGGCAACTGTCGAGACGGAAAAGCTTATGCTAAGGACGCGCCAAAATGACGAGGAGCGTATGATCGACTGGTCTCATCTGCAAAGCCGCGGCAGCGGCCTGTGCGGTCCGATCCATGTGAACATGGACAACCGCATGGCGTTCCTCGAGGATATCGAGGCGCATTTGCAGGCGCGCAAGGGCTTTGCTGTGGCCACACTGAACCTCGATCATGTGGTCAAGATCCGGCGCGATCCGGCATTCTGTGCGGCCTATGCCGCCCACAGTCACATCACCGCCGACGGCAACCCGATCGTCTGGTTTTCCAAACTGGCCGGACATGAGGTCGATCTGATGCCCGGTTCGGAAATGATCAGCCCCGTGGTCAGCCTTGCCGCGCAACACGATGTGCCTGTTGCCCTGCTGGGTGCAACCGAAGCCTCGCTTGATCAGGCGGCCACGGCGCTCATGCAGGCCTATCCGGGGCTTCGTATTGTCGCGCGTATCGCGCCCCCGATGGGGTTTGAGCCCACAGGGCATGACGCCGACAGATGCATAGAGGAATTGCGCCAAAGCGGGACCCGCTTGTGTTTTCTGGCACTTGGTGCCCCGAAGCAGGAACGCTTTGCCGTTCACGCCGCGCGCGCCCTGCCGGAAACTGGCTTCATGTCGATCGGGGCCGGGCTTGATTTCATCTCGGGCGCCCAGACACGCGCGCCAATGGTGGTGCAAAAGCTGGCCCTCGAATGGCTTTGGCGGCTTTCGCAAAACCCGCAAAGACTGGCCGCGCGCTATGGAGCCTGCATCGCCATTCTGCCCCGGCTTTTGATTTCGGCCGTGCAAAGCCGCCAGATCGGTCCGGAACGCCGAGGTGCGGGATGATCCCGCCGCTCGCAGCACTTTATGCATGGCCCATCGTGGTCATGATCCTCTATCGCAGATACGATCTGACGACGGCGCTGATCCTGTCGCTGATCCCGGCCTATCTGCTGCTGCCGGTGCGCGTGGGCGTGGACTTTCCGGTCCTGCCGCGCTTTGACAAATTCTCGATCCCGCTTCTCTCGGCCCTGCTTTTCAGTTTCATATACCTGCGACAACTGAGTGCAAACAGCCGCAAGCACATGCCCCTAGTCGTTCTGCCCGGCGTTCTGCCTCGCGATCCCATCATGCTGGGGCTGGTTGTTCTGTTCATCGGCGGTGCGTTCCTGACCCCGCTGACCAACAGCGACACTTTGCGATACGGGCCAAAAACGCTGCAGGGCCTGCGCCCCTATGATGCCTTTTCCTCGGCCATGGTGGCGGGCATGTCGTTGCTGCCTTTGCTGCTGGCCCGGAAATATCTGGGCCATCCCGATGCGCATCGCAAACTTCTCATCATTATTGCCGGCTGCGGCATCCTCTATGCTTTCCTCGCCCTGATCGAGATCCGCCTGTCCCCCCAGCTCAGCAACTGGGTCTATGGGGTCAGCGTGCGTGACTGGGCCCAGCAAAAACGCGAAGGCGGCTTCCGCCCCGTTATCTTCCTGGAACATTCGCTTTGGCTGGGGATTTTCCTGGCCACCGCCACAATCGCGGCTTTCGCGGTTTGGCGCACCAAGATCAGCCAACAGCACAAACGCTTCATGTTCGGGGCAGGTCTGCTCTTGGTGACGGTGGTTCTCTCAAAGACCCTTGGCGCGCTGATGATCACACTGGTGCTGTTGCCTGTGATCCTGATGCTGAACGCGCGCCAGCAGATGCTGGCGGCAGCCATCATCGGGGGCGTCGTGGTGACCTATCCCCTGCTGCGATCTGCCGATCTGGTCCCCGTCGACAAGGTGGTGGGCTTTGCCATGAAAATCTCGCCCGAACGCGCCGGATCCCTGCAATACCGGCTCAACAACGAGGATATCCTGCTGGAAAAAGCCATGCAGCGCCCGGCCCTGGGCTGGGGGGGCTGGGGCCGCCCACGTGTCTATAATGAGAAGGGCGAAGACGAAAGCACCACGGACGGACGCTGGGTCATCAGCATCGGGCTGGGGGGCTTTGCGCGCTATTTTGCGGAATTCGGCCTTCTGACATTGCCCATGATCCTGCTGGCGCTCCGCAAACGGCGGTATGAGATCACCCTTATCACGTCCAGCTTATGCATCGTTCTGTGCGCCAATCTGGTCGACCTCATACCGAATGCGGGTCTGACCATGGTTACCTGGCTGATGGCAGGTGCTCTAATCGGGCGGTTGGAAATGGCGCGCGTAACCGACAGCGATGCGACCGCCCTTGAACCTGCCGGGCGACGACAGCAGCGCTATCGCCGCGGCCCGCAGCCCGGCCTGGACACGGCCGCCCCAGCGACCGATAGGGCAGAGGGCCCGCGCTACACCCGTTTTGCCACCAAGTCCCGCAAGGCCGGGGTGTGACATGCGCCACGAAATCGTCGTTTCGATCATCAATTATCGCACGCCTGATCTGACCCAATCCTGCGCGCAATCGGCCCTCGATGCGCTTGGAGACAGGGCAGGGCGGGTGGTGATCGTCGAAAACGCCTCGGGCGACGGGTCGGATCAGATCCTGTCCGACTGGGTAGTGGCTCATCCCGAAAAGAACCGGCTGTCCCTGGTCGTGTCCGACACGAATGCCGGCTTTTCGGGCGGACATAATCAGGGCATGGCCGCAGCCGAAGCCACATATTATCTGCTGCTGAATTCCGACGCACTTCTGCGTCCAGATTTCTTCGACGCGATCCTGCCCGTGGCCGAAGCATATCCAGATGCCGGCCTGATTGCCCCCCGCATCGAACATGAGGACGGTGTGGCACAAGACAGCTGTTTCCGCTTTCACGGCCCAGGCTCTGAGCTGATCCGCAGCGCTTGCACGGGCGCCATCACCAAGCTTCTGAAACGTCACGAAGTGTCGCTTGGTCCTGATCCGGACCCCGATCAGATCGAATGGGCCAGCTTTGCCTGCATCCTTCTGCGCGGTGAGATGGTCGCCCAGCTTGGTCCTATGGATGAGGGCTATTTCCTCTATTACGAGGACGCCGAATATTGCCTGCGCGCGCGCCGGGCCGGTTGGGGCATCGCCTATGCGCCTGCCGCCCGTGCAGTGCATTTCCGTGGCGGGTCGGGGCCGGTCAAGGCGATGGCTGCTGCCAAGAAACGCATGCCACCTTATTACTATGCCTCGCGCACGCGCTTTCTCTACCAGGCCCATGGGCGAGCCGGGCTGATCGCGGCCAACCTCGCCTGGTATCTGGGCCGGGGGATTGCGCAGGCCCGCAGGCTTTTCGGGCGCGCCCCTTACGCCATGAATGAGGCCGAAGCCCGTGACATCTGGATCAATGCAGGCCAGCCGCTGGGACCTCGCTATGCCCCCCAGGAACCATCGTGAGGACCGCATGAGCAGACCTAATTTCCTCATCATCGGTGCCATGAAATGCGGCACCACGACCCTGCAGGCGCAACTGGCCTGCCAGCCTGGCATCTTCATGACAGACCCGAAGGAGCCGAATTATTTTTCGGACGCTGACGTTTTTGCCAAGGGACCTGACTGGTATGCCGGGCTTTATGCCGAGGCCGCACCAAGCGACCTGCTGGGTGAAGCCAGCACGCATTACACCAAGCTGCCCACCTATCCGCAAACGATCGCGCGACTGAAGGCCTCCGTGCCGAACCCGCGCCTCGTCTACATGATCCGCAACCCGGTCACGCGGGCTGTCTCACACTACATCCATGAATGGAGCCAGGGGATCATGGGCCCCGATATGATCGCCGAATTCGCCGCCCATTCTGAAATCGTCGATTATGGCCGCTACGCCTACCAGATCGCTCCTTACATCGCAGCCTTTGGACGCGAGGCGATCTACCTCACTTCGCTTGAAACCCTGAAAGCCGATGAAGAGGGCGAGCTTGCCCGCGTCGCCGCCCATATCGGGTATACCGGCACGCCTGCCTGGAACCACGATCTTGGGGCGCAGAACGTCTCGGCCCAGCGGATCCGCAAATTTCCTCTCCACAGCCTTCTGATCGACAATCCCGTGGCCGTCGGCCTGCGCCGTACGTTGGTCCCGAAATCCATTCGCTCAAAAATCCGCGATGCCCGCACGATCGGCGACCGGCCCGAACTGCCGGACAGCCTGCGGGCCGAGCTGGAGCGCACCTATCTTCAGGATCGCGATGATCTGGCGCGGCTTTTGCCCGGCATGCCCGCCCTCGATGACGCCTATCCCTTCGTGCCTGCATGAGCGTTTCGGCCATTGTCATCGGGCGCAATGAAGGCGACCGGCTGATCCGTTGTCTGAAATCCCTGCGCGGTTTAGCACCGCTGATCTACGTGGATTCCGGATCGACCGATGGCAGTGTTGAGGCAGCGCGGGATCTCGGTGCCGAGGTGGTAACCCTCGAGATGGATCAGCCCTTCACAGCAGCCCGGGCGCGCAATGCCGGGCTCAACCAGCTCGCTAACCGCGCAAGCCTCGTGCAATTCGTCGACGGCGATTGCGAGGTACAGCCCGGTTGGCTCACTCGGGCCGAAACCTTCCTGCATGACCATGCCCAGGCAGCCGTGGTCTGCGGACGCCGCCGCGAACGCTTTCCGGAGGCCAGCATCTACAACCGCCTTACAGATGAGGAATGGGACACCCCCATAGGCGAGGCGCGGTCCTGCGGGGGGGACGCGTTGATGCGGGTCGATGCCCTGCGCAAAGTGGGCGGCTACAACCCAACCCTGATCGCCGGGGAAGAGCCAGAGCTTTGCGTGCGCCTGCGCCAGGCAGGCTGGACGATCTGGCGGATCGATACCGAAATGACCCTGCATGATGCCAACATCACCCGGCTCGGCCAGTGGTGGACACGCACCAAACGCGCCGGCCACGCCTTTGCCGAAGGGGCCGCTCTGCACGGAGCGCCCCCGGAACGGCACAATATCTCCCAGACCCGCCGCGCCCTGATCTGGGGCGCCGGGATCCCGCTGGCGGCTCTTCTGGGGACGTTGATCACACCTTGGGCCTTGCTGATCCTGCTTTTGTGGCCTTTGCAGATCCTGCGCCTTGCCCTGAAGGGGGAACGTCCCTTGCGCGCGGCCTTTCTGATCCTGGGCCGGATCCCCGAAGCCGCAGGCGCGCTCAGCTTTTACTGGGGGCGCCTTATGGGACGACGGACAGAACTGATCGAATACAAGTGATAAGGCCAACCGGATGAGTGCGCCCCAGATTGTCTATTGGAACCCGGAAAAGCGCCGGTTTCGCGGTCGTATCGGACGGCGCCTGCCCTTCATGGCCCCGGTCAACAATTTTGGCGATCTCCTGGGTCCACTGGTCGTTTCCGCCATCCTCGAGCGGCACGGGATCACCACCCCCGCCCCACATTCCTTCGAGGCAGCAGGGCAGGGGCAAAAGCTGTTCTCGGTGGGCTCCGTTCTGCATTTTGCGGATACCGGCGACATCGTCTGGGGGTCGGGGCGCAACGGTAAGGTGGATGTAGGCCTGCACAGCTTCGAAGCACTTGATGTGCGCATGGTCCGTGGACCCCTGACCCGCGCCTTTCTGATGGAGCGTGGCATCGACGTGCCCGAGATCTACGGCGATCCGGGTCTCTTGCTGCCCGCTTTGTTCCCTGAGCGTATGGCAGGTTGGCAGAAGGGCAGGGGCGGCACCGTGATCGTGCCCAACCTCAACGATCCAGCCCCCAAGACGCAGGCAGGCCGCATCATCGATCCGCGCAGGGATCTCTGGCGGATCGTGCAGGCGATCTACGAGGCTGAACGCGTCGTTTCCTCGTCCTTGCACGGCTTCATCCTCGCCGAAGCCTTCGGCGTGCCCGCCCGCCTTTTGCGCCCCAAGGCCGAGGCGCCCTTCAAATACGACGATTACGCCAATGGCACAGGCCGCGAGAGCGTGCCGCTTTTCGAAGACATAGAAACAGCCCTCGCCGCCCCAAATCACCCCCCCGCCGTCTTCGACGCACAAAAGATGATCGACGCCTTCCCCCTGGACGCTTTTCGTTAAAGTAATTTGGGACCACAGCCCTACGGCTGGTTTGAGCCAGATAGAGACATTCCTAATGTTTTAGTTGAAGTGCCCGCACAATGCTTTGGTCAGGATATCCTGACTTGCGGCCTTAGCATTCGTTTACCTATTTGATTGACTAGGTGGTATATATTTTTACGGGTTTTTTTCGACATGAGCACGATGTCACACCACTCGTACTACCCGGTAAGTCGTTTCCTACGAGTGCTTTTTTCAGTGATTTTTTGTTTGTTCGCATCGCTTGTGATATCTGCGCTGCTGTGGATTCCCGTTGATGAAGGGCACTATACCCATAGAGCAGCCATACCATTTTTTATGTTCATGCTTTTCGAGTCTTTTTTTGCTGGTTTTGTCATTGCTCTTTCCAGCCTGCTATTTTGGTTTGACAGGCGGGCGCTTCACGGAAAGCAGCTCAGCGCTAAACAATCAAGCTTGCTCTTGTCGGTCGTGGTTTTGGGGGTGCTGTCGGGTTACTGCCATTTCCTGTTTGGAGCCGCCTTTCTTTTCATCCTTTTGTACTGGGCAATGACTGGAAGAGTTGCTGGTCGACAGGGATGGTCTGCGAGTGGTTTCCTCAGCACAAAATGGGATGAAAAACTGTATCTCATTGCAATGGTTATACTATTTGCGCCGATGGTACTTTGGTTGCCGTCAAATATGTTGTACTCAGTTTTACCCGTGAAACTTGGGACACCAGATTTTCAGGTTCGGTACGAACATCAAATGAACTTCGACGTCAAACGAGCGTTACATAGGTTTCCCGATGCACAATCCTGCCTTGAGCGTGGCGCCAAGGCGGCAAATCGCAAAGATCTTGTGCGGATGGATTGGGATAAAATTTCAACAAATGGTGATGCGAAGGTTTGTGCGTTCAGATTGCTCCATGAATGGGGAGGTGTTGCTGAAGCAGCTGCTTGGTTGGAAACTCAAGGATTCCGAGTTGGGGAAGTTAACAATTCCGATGCTCCATTTGTAGATTCTGGCGGGACATTGCGGGTTGACGGGGCTTGGTCGATCCGCAAAAACGGCCCCCGTTTTCCGGCGTCGGGGGTTATCCGTCGTATATCCAACGCGTTGCCGTATGGAATGAGTGTGAGCGCGACTTATGATCCCGACGGACAAGAGCTCTTGTATGTAGATATCAACTTTTCAACCCTGTAACCTTTCCCGCAGCGCTTCAAGATAGATGGCCGCTTTGGTTCGCAGACCTGCCTTTTCCCAAAGGTCTGTGTGACTTTTGGGATGTGCATCGTCCCCCTCGGAGGGTCCTACCACGCCTGATCAAAGACCTCGTACAGCCGTTTGGAGACCCGTTCGGGGCGCAGATCCTCGGCATGGGCAAAGGCAGCGGCACGCAGATGGGCATGGTGCGTTGCTGGCATATCGGAGGCCTGCTCCAGCACCCGCGTCAGATCCTCGGCATCGCCCGGACGATAAAGCAGGGGATGAAGCGCTTCGGGCAGGGCGTCGCGCAAGGTGGGCAGGTCGGGGGCAATCGGCACGGCGCCAAAACCCAAAGCCAGCATCAGGGAACCCGAGGTCAGGATGCTGGAAAATCCAAAGATGCTGAAATCCGCAGCCCCGAACAGCCCCGGCAGATCGGCATCGGGAATAAACCCGTCGGTCACGCGCACCGCACGGCCCGGCACTGGATCCTCGCCCGCCGCACTGGCGCCGCGCCCGGCGATATGCACATCGCCCAGAGGAACAGAGGTCGCGACACCGCGCAAGCCCGCCAGGATCAGATCCAACCCCTTGTTGTCGCGAAAGGCCCCGAACGCGAGGAACCGGCTTGGGCCGTCCTTTAAACGGTCGCGTGCCACATCCCCGTACCAGCCCAGATAGCTGGGATGCGGGATGACATGGACGCGGGCCGGATCAGCATTGTAGCGCGCGCAGATCAGACCCCGGGCCGCATCGCTGTGCACATGGATCGCCGCGGCGCGTTCGCTCAGATAGCGGCGCCCTTCATGGAACAGCGCCTGCTTGTCTGCGGCGAGACCGTCATGCTGATCGGCTTTGTGGACCGTCCAGAAAAGCCGCCCCCCCGCCTCCAGAAACGCATCAAGGCCCGCGCAATAGGCCGGGCGCCCATCCGCCCCGGCGCTCAGGCCAAACTCATCCCAGTGCATGTGATAGGCGCCTGCGATGCGCGCCTTGCGATAGGTGGCAGCACGGCCTGTCGTGCCCACGCTCACCCGTGCCGGAAAGGCCGAATAGATCAGCGTCTGATAGGGGTTTTCGAAAACGGCCGGGCCATAAAGCAGGGTACGTCCACCCGGATGCGCCGCTTTCCACGCCACATTGCGCAGAAACCGCTGGCCTTTCAGTCGGTGTGCATGCTGTCGGTGGAGCGCCAGATCTGTGCTGTTGGCCACGTGAACCCGCCCGGATTGGGGAACCGGATCGGTTCCGTCTTGGGTCTTATCTGCCGGGAAGCCCCCGCGCGATCAAGCGGCGATCGCACGAGAGGCGTGTCAAAGGATCAGATCCAGCTGATCCCGCTGTCTTCGACCAGGGATTCGACCGGAACAACCTCGCCCTGAACACCGCGCGTCGTGCCCGATGCGTCCGAGGTTTCGACCGAAACGCGGCCGCGGCCTGCCCCATCGGCACCAAGCTGCAGGAAAGCGGCATCGCCTTCGTAATCGACGATGCTCGTGGCATCGCGATCCGAATCCAGACCCGAAACATCCAGCTTGTCGAACGTGCCCGTCACCTCATCGGCATTGATCAGCATAAAGCGCTTTTCGGCCCTGTCGGTGATTCCGGCCAGATCCACGCGCAGATTGGCATCGTTCAACGCCACGATCGAACTGACCGATCCCTTGGGCGCATCGTAATGTCCGCTGTAGAATTCCTGGATCAAGCCCAGATCGCCGTCATCCGCCGAAAAGCGCAGCGTGGCGTCATCGGACAGGGTCAGCTTGGCGCTGTCGCCCGATTTGCCGTCAAAGCCGATCTTCACGTCATCGCCCACAATGTGCAGCGTGTCGCCATCGCCGACGCGGTATTCGCCACCTTCGCTGGCCAGGATCACCTGGGCATTGTCAGCCGCTTTCAGATCGACATTGCCACGGACCAGACCGGTATTGGCAAAGCGCCCGCCTTCGGCATCGATCTCCAGCTTATCGCCGTCCTTGTAGCCGTTGGTCCAAAGCTGACCGGAACGGTCAATGTGGATTTCGCCGCCACCGTCGCCGACGCTCAGATCCTCTTGCACTTCGAGATAACCGTTGGTCACAGCAAGCTTGCCGCCATCGCCCATCTCAAGATCGACCAGACGGTTGGTGCCGCCATATTGCACCCAGTTGCCGTTAAGATCGACGCTGTCGCCAGCGATGGTGCCAGGCAGATCCTCGGTCGACCAGTTCATCCGGTTGTCCCAGCGAACACCGTCGCCCAGATCGTCAGGCACAAACTCAAGCGTTGTGGAAGAGATCCGATCGCCCGGCGCAATGCCGAATGCCGCCTGGAAATAGGCGATGATGACATCAGCCGTGGCTTTGCCATCCAGTGCCCCATCGGAATTGGCCCGCAGAAAGTCGGCCAGATCCTCAATCGTGGCATCGGGCCTGCCCAGAAGAGACGCCGCGAACAGCTGGATCGTCGTCTGATCAAGCACATCGTAATTGCTGTTTTCAACCGTGTTGCGCGCACCGTTGATGCGGCTGTCCTGATCGGTCTGACGGGTCCAGTTGTAGACGATCGTGTCGTCATAGACGGGCTTTTCCGCAGTTCTGGAATTCTCAACCGCCAAGTGGACCACGCTCTTTTCGGCCTGCTCCAGCGCGTTGTTGGGATCAGCCTGATGCGTGACGAGGTTGTCGACGCGCGGCGACAGGCTGCCGTAATCCCCGATGCCCAGCGACAAGGCGCCTTCCTTGTCGGACACGCGCTTATGGCCGCCCGAAGTGACCAGATTGTCGGCAAACAGCGAATAATTCCCGACGCAGCCGTAGTCGCCGCCGTAATTGCCGCCGAAATTGTTCACCGCCGCATTGTTGTCGAGGCACACGTTGTCTTCGACAAACCCGCCCGACCGGATCTGCATGCCAAAGGACGCCCCGCGCATGGTGATGTTGTCGCGGAAGGTGATGTCTTCGTTGTTGTGCTGGAAGTAGACGTTGTGGCTGTAAAAGCTGGGCGGTTGGCCATATTCGGACGAGATGTTGTAATCGTAGTCCGCTGACCAGCCGTTGTGGTCGAAAAGCGTGCCCTCGACCAGGCTGCCCTCGCAGGCCATTGGTGAATTCAACGCCCTGGATCACGACGTTCTTGTTGAACTCCTGATACATCCGCGCATGCGAGCCGATGGTCGGCTTGTCGCCTTCGCCCCAGGCTCCGATCAGTTGCGGGTTCAGTTCGGATTCGCCCTGTGCCCCACGAGCGATGACCCGGCCTACATCGCCGTAATCATAACCGCGTTCGAACATCAGCCAGTTCGAATTGGGTTCATTGTCACGGTCGGTGATCTCGTACCAGATCGCCATGCCCAGATCGGGATCCAGCGCCTTGTCTTTGCTGCCGCCATATTCGGGGTTATTCAGAAGCCATTTGAGGCTAATCTGTTCAGGCCGCAGCCCTTCCATCGCGGCAATGTCACTGCGCGAGAGCGCGTCGTCGCTGCCCGAGACATAGACGGCACGGTGGTTTTCGCCGTGTTCGACGATCATGTCGCCATTGGCATCCATCTCGAGCAGGTAATGCTGGCCAGTGCCCCAACCCTTTTCCTGGGCGCCTTCGGTGACATCCAGATTGATCTGGCCCGTCGTGATAGAGCCATCCTTGCGCGTGATCTGGACTGTGAAATCCAGGGAACCGGTCGTATCGGTACCGGTCAGAACGAGCGCCAGCGAATTGTCCGGATTGACCGTGACATTGCCGAAATCAGGAACTGAGATAATGCTGACACTATCCACATCATCTCCAGGCAGGTCCAAAGTCGTCACACGACCCGAAACAACCTTGCCGTCGAAATCCGCGCCAAGCTCCAAGGCAGGGGCTTCGTTCTTAGGCGCAGCCGGCTGCTGCTCCACACCCTGGTCCGGGGCAGGTGCCTGGCCTGGATCGGCCTCTCCTTGATCAGGCTGCACAACGTCACCGGGCAACTGAACAGGGATGGGCTGATCGTTGGCCTGATCCGGTTCTTGCGGATCAGGCTGAGTGACGGGCGCTGGCTGACCTCCGACCTCGCCAGGCTCTTGCTGGCCGGGTTGAACCTGATCGCCAGGCAATGGACCGGTGGGTTGACCGGATCCGCCATTGTCCTGCTGGGCAGGATAGGATTTCGGGCCGGTTGAAATGTCGACCTGCGGACCGGATCCCATATCCCGGGGCCCGTCCGTTTCAGAAGCGGTCTTTGCTTCCTTTGCCGCTGGCTCGTTCGGGGTCGGATTGACCGAAGGAGGCTGGTAGGATCCGTTCTGACCCTGCAGCGCAGCCTGGAAGAATTGCAGCGCCGTTGGGCCCGCCTGACCGGCAGTGGCCTTCATGGCCTGTACATCCTCGATCAAAACCGCCTCAAGGAAGTTGTCACGGCTAATGCTTTTGCGTTGCACCGATTGCGCCTGCACATTCACGGCGGTTTCAGCCTGCCGGGACTGCATAGCGGCCGCCGCCGCTGCGTCGTCATCCGCAAGAATCTGATCAATACGCGCAGAAAGATCGGTTGGGACGTCCTGCGGCAAATCGGCTGTGCGCCCGATTGCAGCGGAAAGGGCCGGGGAAAGCCCGGCCAAAAGTGCCAATGTCTGGGAAGCCATCCAAAGAAACACCCCGCTTTGTGCGATGCGCTTCTTGAGCGATGGCAGTGCATATCTCATAGGACCTGGTCCCTGACGTCTCGTGCTGCGGTTCTACTTCCCTTGTCGAAGTCAACGGTCTTTTACCCTTCAAGTTCAAGGTTGTTTCCAGCCTGGAAACACCAAATTTTCGCTTTCGCCGAGATATTTTTCTGTCGCCGTTAACCATGACGTGTGGATGTGGTCATAGTGTGTTAAGACCTTGTGCTTTTTGTGCATATTCCCGCCACATTTGGTTTCTAGTTCTGGTCTTCTGGGATATGAGAATGTGTTAATTAACAGGGTGTAAGCGGCCAAGGCGGTGATCGGGTTTGGGCAGTTATCCGCTTGGCCAAAGACTGGACGGCAGCGTGTCTATCGGGCATGCGGTCCCCGATTTTGGGGCCGTTTTTTGCGAAAAAGCCTTGTTTTGAACGGCCTTCGGGCAGGCAAGCCCCTCTGCAGCGCAGCAAAGCCAGACGCAAACGTATAGGTGGCTTTTTGCCGATGCCGGATGGCCGGATCCCCTATGCCATAGGACATGGCAAAGACCCGCAGCCTTCGCAGAGAATCTGGCAAAATTTAGCCATTCGACTGGCTGCGCGGGTCGATCAAAAGCGCCGCAATCCAGCCGAACACAAAACCGCCCAAATGCGTCTCCCAGGCGAGCAGCCCGTCCATCAACCACCAGAGGGCGAGATTCAGAAACAATAGGCCAAGGATTATCCAGACGATCGGCCACAATTGACGCGATTCCGTAAAACGATCCACGTAATTCCAGGCCAGGATGCCTCCGGCCAAGCCAAAGAGTCCCCCCGACGCCCCAACCATCGGGCGCAATGTGTCTGCAAGAAGGCCAAAGCCCAGACCACCCCCCAAAATTGCAGCGACATAAAGGATCAGGAACCCGCGCGTGCCGACCCGGTCCCAGACAGCACCGCCTAGCGAATACAGCGTGATCATGTTGAAAACAAAATGCTTTATGTCCGTATGCAGGAAGGCATAGCTGAGAAACATGGCATAGGGCTGCGTGCCATAATTGGGCGTCCATCCTCCCAAAAGGCCCGGCCAGAATCCGGCATATTCATAAGCGGTCTGACGCAGACGCGGCAGGCCCAGCATGCCGAAATCCCCCAGGATCAGCGCGCCTTCGACCAATGTGCAGGCCGCGATCACAAGACCGATCACAATGGGCAAGCGTGGGACAAGGCGGGGCAGGGGCGTTTGCGTCATTGCCGGACTGTCCCCTGATCAGCGCCTGAAAGCCAAGTCCGTTCTGCTGCACAGATCAGGGCCGGAAGGAAAAGCTTTTCTCGAGCCCGACAAAAATCGTGCTGCTGTCTTCGTCTTCACGGGTGTCACGGCGGCTTGTGGAATAGGACACGCCCGAGACAAGGTTCCACTCATCCCCGACAGCATGGCGATAGGTCACGTTGAGCCGGATCGAGCTTTGATCATCGCCTCCGTCCGACAGCACATCCTGATCGACGAATTGCAGCCCGCTCGACAGCGAGGACCGCTCGGTCAGGGCGCGGGTATATTCGATGCCGAGCCGGGTGCGGACGGTTTCGACATTTTCGCTTGTCGTACTGGCGGATTGGCCAAGGTTCAGTGTTAGGTTGCTGAACTTGTCGACCCCGTAGGTCCAGACGATATTGACCAGGGGCTGCGTGGAAAAGCCTTCGGTCTTCGTGGCCCCGAGGGTAAAGCCCAACTCTCCGCGCTGCAATTCGAACTGGCGCGACACCTGCGCCTGGTTGCGCGTGCCGTTCACGGTTTCAGCCTGCGAGATGCGGAAGCCCAACGTGCCGTTGGGCATGGCCCGGCTGACTCCGATACTGCCCCCCAGACCATTGGTGTCGCGGGTGATCTCGCCGTCGCGCACGCTTTCATTGTCGTCATAGGACAGACGCGCGATCAGCAATGTGCGCGCATTCACCTGATAATCCGCCCCCACACCGATCGAGAACGTGGTCGTGTCGGTGCCGCCCGGCTCTTCTTCATCCGTGTCCCGCCAGGAGGCAAAAACGCTCGTGTCGAGCGTTGGCGTAATGCGGAAATTGACCCGCGCATTGACCCGTTGTGTGACCCCGTCATCCAGACTTGGATCGGTCGTGCCGGAATAGGTGACATCGGTATAGCTGTAAGACAGTTCCGAACGCAGCGGGCCTTCGCGCCCAAGGGACAGAGAGGTGTTGTAGGACAGGGTCCTGCGCTGGCCTTCGCCGCTGACCAGATCAAGCTCTTCGGTTTCAGGATCAACGACGAAGACGCTGTCATCCACGTCGACTTCCCGGTAGCTGACCCCGAAGCGGAAAGCAGTATTCCGACTTTGCCGCTGATACCCCAGGGCAAGGCGGGGCGATTCCACGTCAACCCCGTCGGTGTCGTCGCTGAAATTGTAGACCAGCCCGGTCTGGCCAGCCAGGGTCAGCGTCTGGGAGCGGGTCACACTTTGCAGGTTGAAACCCAGATTGGTGCGGGTGCGCACCCCGTCATCCTCGCTGTCATCATCACTGACAGATTCAAGACGCTGCCCGAAATCGAGGTTCAGCGTCACACCCTGCGCCAAAAGATGCCCTGTCCCGAACAGGGGCAGAACAAGCGCCAGGGTACCAAGAACCGCCCCCGCTTTTATTCGAACAGGTCCGGGCACATTCTCCGCCTATTCAAAAAGGCGGCGTTCGGGCACCAGGATCACGTCACCATCCTTCAGGACGATATCACGCGCAAACGCGGCCCCGTCCGACAGGGCCTTGTAGTTGATCGTATAAAGTTCTTGCTTGTGGGTGTGGGGATCCATCCGGCGCAGCTGGATCCGCTTGGTGGCGGCGAACTGGGTCAGACCCCCGGTCTGGGCCAGGGCCTGCAACAGCGTCGTGCCTTCCAGAAGAGGCTTGATGCCGGGGGCCGCGACCTCTCCGGTGAAGTAGACATTGATCGTCTCATCCGCCTCCAGCAATTCTTCAGCCGGCACAGTCAGGCCGCTGACGGTGACAAAGACGGTGGGCGGGCTGGCGAAATTGGTGGCAATGCGCGCGGTGATGGCGCGCTGCACCTGGCTGATGGTTCGACCTGCGACCTGTACAGATCCGGCAAAGGGGAAGCTGACAGAGCCGTCGGGCAGCACGAGAACGGAGCGGTTGAGCGTGTTGTCTTCCAGAACTTCGATGGTCAACTGATCACCGGGCGAGATCAGGTAATTGCCTTGCGCTGCGGCCAGTCCAGTCATGGACAGCAGGGCCCAGAAGGCGATCAGGATATGTTTCACGAGCGGCCTCAATGTCTTGAGCTGACGATATACCAGCTTTCTGTTGCGCAGATATTGCCTAAATTGATCGTCAGAGCAAAGAAACTATGGGCAAAAACGCGCCGCAGATCCGGAGGCTGTGGTGACAAGGACACGGGGGGAGGGCACCTTCACACACGTTAAACGTTAATTCCCCGCCGCTTCGAGTTCGGCCATGCGTGTGCGGGCCTCTTCCACCAGATCAGTGGCGCCTGCGGCCTCGAGCATGGGCAAAGCCTTGCGCAATTGCTCAAGCGCTTCGTCGCGCCGGTCAAGTGCGGCCAGCGTCGCGCCCAGATGATATTGCACGGTCCCGTCTTCCGTCAGGCTGGCCGCGGCCGGTTCAAGGTAGTTGAGCGCCTCCTGATAGTTGCCGGTGCGGTACTGGATCCAGCCATACGTGTCCTGAAAGGCGGGCACTTCGGTGTCGCGCAGACGCCGGGCGATCCGGGCTGCGCGGTTCAGGCTTTCCTCATCCCGGCGGAACGTGGCCAGCAGGCTGGCGAGGTTGTTGGCAATGATGACCGAGGTCGAGTTGCGTTCGTAAAGTGCCTCATAAACGCCGATTGCTCCTTCAATATCGCCCTGGGCCTGCATTGAGGACGCCTTGGCCCAAAGCAGGTCCGGCGCCTCGGGATTGGCTTGCAGGGCTTGATCGAGCAGCCGCGCAATCTCATCCCGGGACGTGCCCAGAAGCCCTTCGAGGCGGATCAGGCGGATCCAGACCTGCGGCATGCGCGGGTTGTCCTCCAGGAGGCCTTTGAACAGGCCGCGCGCCTCTTCGGGCTGATCCGCAGCGATCAGCACCAGACCGCGAAACGCCTGATAGGCCGTGTTGTCGGGGTGATCGGCCACCAATTCGTTGACAAGCCCAAGCGCTTCGCTGGTTTCCCCGATCTGCAGCCGCGCCTGGATCAGCGCGATCTTCAGGCGGGCATCTTCGCTTTGCGTGTCTACCAACCCTTCCAGCGCACTCAGCGCCTGTTCCGTACCCGAGGTACGGGCCAGAAGTGACAATTCCAACCCGGTGGCCGCGCGGCGGGCTTCTTCACTGTCGATCCGGTTCAGCGTATCGATGACCTGCTGCACACGGCCCGCAGCCGCTTCGTTGTCGAGATAAAGCCGCCCCAGAAGCAGAAGCGTTTCGGGGTTGCTGGGCGCAACCCGCAGCGAATCAACCAGCGTGTTTTCCGCCTGATCGGGCTTTTCGTCGGCCAGAAGCGCGCGCGCATAGCGCAGGGCATATTCCGGTGCGCTGTTGGATGCCTCTACCGCGAGCGACAGGAAATTCATCATCAGATCGGTGTTGCCCGCCCGTTCATAGGCCGCAGCCATCAGCGTCATGGCAGCAGCATCCTGGGGTCGTTCGGCCAGTGCTGTGCGCAGGGCCGAAATTGCGTCTTCGGTCTTGTCCTCATCAATCAGCCATTGCGCCTGCATCTTCAGCGCATCCGCCGCTTCGGCATTGGCGGCAAGGATCTCTTCGACGAGACGGCGCGCACCGACCTCGTTGCCATCCCGCATCAGCATGCCTGCAAGGGCCGTCTTGATCCGCTCGGCCTCGTCTGCCTCGATCTCAATGGTCTCGTTGCCGACCAGATCCTGCAATTCGGCAATCGCCTCTTCGCGCGCGCCGTTGTCGTAGTTCAGCGTCGCACGCAGCGCGCGCAACGTATACGCCTGCGGGTTAGCCTTGATCCGTTCATCCAGCTCAGCCAGGGCGTTTTCAACGCCGCGATATTGCGACTTGAACTGGATGAGCGAGACCAGCTCGCCATATTCACCCGCGCCTGCCTGCTCGGCGCGTTCGGTCAGGAAGGCTTCTGCCGCGTCCAGACGATCATTCGAGAGATAAAAACGCAAAAGGTTGCTGCGCGTCGAAGCCTCTTCGGGGAAGCGGTCGACGATATTGCGCAGCTCGGCCTCGATCGCGTCATTGTCACCCAGCCGGATGAGGATCTGCACCTTGGTGTTGTAGGGGCCCAGCGTGTCGGGGGCTGCAGCGATCACATCATCCAGCGTGGCAAGCGCAGCCTCGTAGCGCCCCTCGGCCAGATAACCGTCGATCAGGATACGCTGCAGGATCACGCTTTCGGCCTCGATCGCCTCGGCCTCGCGCACCACCGCCGCACGCGCGGCGGCGTCTTCATCGAGCGCGGCCTGACGATAGCGCGATGCCAGATCGATCACCCGCACCTCCGGATCATCCGGCGCGATCTCGAGTGCTGCCGGCGCATGCCGGTCAAAAAGCGCCCAGTTGTTTTCCATGAAGGCGATTTCGGACAGCGTCACCTGCGCCTCAAGATCGGCCGGAACCTGTTCGGCGACCCGGCGAAATTCGCGCACTGCGCCGGTCAGATTGTCCGACATCCGGTGCACCCGACCCAGCTGGCGGCGCGCCTCAAGATGCGTAGGCACCAGACGCAGCGCATTGCGAAATTCGACGCGGGCCCGGTCGACATCGCCCTCTCCCAGCAGTTCCAGACCGCTCTGATAATGGCCCTCTGCGCGCTCTTCCGAGGATTCGCAGGCAATCAGCATCAGACACAGCCCAAGGGCGGCCACCACTTTGAGAACACCGTTTGTCAGAAACACTGGACCTGTCATCCTTCAACCGAGACGCGCGCACTCATTAGCAGCAAGGACCGTCTCTTTTCCAGACACGATAAAGAGATAGGCGGGACCCATCGGACCCGCCCACTTTCAGATATGATCAGAAGATCAGCAGCCGGTGACGCGCAGACCCACACGCACGGTGCGGGCCAGAACGCCCAGATCCGTCTTGAGCGATACGGACCGGTCATAGGCGTCGTCATAGACGGCGCGGCGGCTGAAATCGCAATTGTTGCGCGCTGAGATCTGCCAGAAGCCCGTGATGCCGGGACGCAGGCGATAATAGCGGTGGCCCGGATAAAGTTGCTGCTGATCAATCATCATCGGCCGGGGACCCACCAGGGACATCGTGCCTGTCAGCACGTTCCAAAGCTGTGGCAATTCATCGAGAGACGTCTTGCGCAGGATGCGCCCCACGGCAGTGACGCGCACGTCCTTCTTCAGCTTCTGTGTGGCCAGCCATTCCGCCTTGAGCGCAGGATCCTTTTCCAGATGCTCGTTCAGGATCTTGTCGGCATTGGGCACCATGGTGCGCATCTTGAAGATGCGGAAGCGCTTGTTGCCCTTGCCGATCCGTTCCTGTGTATAAAACGGCTTGTGACCGTCCAAGGCGACCAGGGCTGCCATGATGGCAATGGCCGGCACAACGATGACAGAGCTGCACATCACCAAGGCGATGTCGAGGAACCGTTTGAAGAAGTTGCGATAGGAAAGAGGCGGAAGCGCGCTGTCTGTCTCTGTCAGATAGCCGTTGCCGATCCTGCCTAAAGTTTCATCATAGTGGACGTCTTGAATATCGTAGGCCATGAATAATCCGGCTCAATCGCCGGCTCCCGAGTTACCCACCCTGTCGGGCGAACATTTGAAAAAAGACTGTGCTACAAGTCATATGTCGAAGATCTATGCCTCTATTATGACAAGTTTTCCGCATTTCACCAGTGCTCAGTCAGCCTTCTGGCACTTTAGATGCCACCTCTTCATCACAAGTCTGTCTCTTTTTATGAAAATCTAGTGTCAATTCTCTGATAAGATGAAAAACTGCGCATACAGGCAGATAAACGCCAAGAAAGAAGAACACAATTGGATGGTTCGCGCCGGTTAGTCCATGTTTGGAAGACGGGTCCACGAATCGCTGGACAAGGCCTGCTCGCACCTGCAGCAAAAACACGATATGCTGTCGTCAGCTGGTCCGGCTGCGGAGATATGCCATACTTTATCCACATAGGCATGATCTCAAGGATTTGGCTGTATACAGGACCAGAACATTGTAAGGGGTGTCCGGACCGACCGGACCTGACAAACAGTTTTTACGCAGATGACAGTTGATCTTTATACCAAGTTCTTCGGCTTTTCGGAGCGGCCCTTCACGCTGCTACCGGACCCTGATTTCCTGTTCTGGTCACCAGCGCACATGAAGGCCTACACGCTCCTCGAATACGGGATCGCCACCCATGCACCTCTGACCGTCATCACCGGCGAGATCGGGGCGGGCAAGACCACACTGTTGCAAAAGCTGCTGGCCGAACTGGACGAGGACATCAAGGTCGGGCTGATCTCCAACGCGCAGGGCGGGCGGGGTGAGCTCATTCGCTGGGTGCTTTACTCGCTCGATGTGCCGGTTGGGCAGGGCGACGATTACGTCAGCATGTTCAAGCGCTTCCAGGATTTCATCATCAACGAATACGCGCAGGGCCGCTATGTGGTGCTGGTCATCGACGAAGCGCAAAACCTGTCGATTGAAGCGCTGGAAGAGCTGCGGATGTTCACCAACATCAACTCCAACAAAGACGAGCTTCTGCAGCTGATCCTCGTGGGCCAGCCCGAACTGCGCGGAATGATCGAAAATCCGGCCCTCAAACAATTCGCACAACGGATTGCGGCAGCTTTCCATCTGGAACCTCTCGATCAGAAGGCGACACGCGACTAAATC